>Ga0187875_10000341_pt1 | contig 41034 bp, 55 predicted proteins | sample June2016WEW_17_1_2_FD_132978 | JGI IMG/M metagenome (GOLD analysis project Ga0187875, IMG submission 132978) | Peatland microbial communities from SPRUCE experiment site at the Marcell Experimental Forest, Minnesota, USA - June2016WEW_17_10 | ecosystem: Environmental > Terrestrial > Soil >...
AGGTTGCTGCTAATTCAGTTGATGTATACTGACCTAAAGTATCTACATACTCAGGAATCGAAGGAAAACTCGGCATCGTAATTGGGTCAATAACTGGCGGAGCCATATCAGCAGCAATCTGAATATTTAGTAGTGGATTAGCAGCTTTGTTATACACAAACAGTGGATTTTGCAGCCAGTACTGAAAGATAGTAGAAATACTCTCTATTGAAGACAAGTTCTCTTGCACGAGAGTTAGTAGGCTCGCTTCTGCTTGTGCAATTAGTGACTCAGCAAGAGAAGTAGAAAGCCCGAAGCGATCTTCCACTGTCTGCAAGGTAACATTGTCAGTTACCAATGCCGGGGAGGTAATCTGGGGAACCGAAATCATATTATTTCTCCTAGTTTAATTAATTACTAGCTTAGCTTGCACTAATCTAAAGGTTCCTAGACAATATACTGAATTATCTTCATACTGAATATTGGGAATTGTGTGAGCTCCAAATACAGGACTGCTTGGATCAGTTACTACTACTGGAAACTCAGTTGGGAATGTCCAACCACCACCTGCTCCTGGGCGATAAATGCCATACTGCCACTTAGTTGGAGTTATAGCTACATCAGCACCAACAGGAGGAGCTTTTTGTTTTCCTCTTTGAATTGAAATAAGAAATTCGTTATTATCATAATAACGAGGATAGACTATTATTGGATTCTCAAATGTATTATTGTAAAGGCTAAGAGGAGTAATGGTAAATAGGTTACCTGAGACATTAATTTGTTCTTGAATATGCTGGGGCAGTGTACCATATAAATAGGCATTCATAGTAGTCCAGTCACCAATAGGTACTAATCCACCATCTCCTTTATTTGCATTGGGATCAAGTTTACTACCTGCTGTCACATTTATCGGGCTGATGGTAATATCTCCCCAAAAAGTTCCGCTTTGGTTCTTAGCTGTAATGGTCCCCCCAGGATACCCGCCGGGTATTGATAACACTGTATTAAGGGTGTCTGCACTATACTTAACCGTCCAGCTATCTTGTCCGTCAACGCTAGGACTTGTAGGAGCCGGACGTGCGTTCAAGACCGCGATTGCTCTGCCACCATCAACTCCGTCCCATACCTCTGCATATCCACCACCTTGCCGGATATCAGTAAAATAATAGTTTTTAAGTACATTGCCACCAGCTACTAGCCTACCACTATAACTGCGTTCATAAGCATAAGTGTATGGTCGCTGTGCCCATACTCCATGACTTACCCCACTATCAAAAGTTGCTGCACTGCCTTGCCATCCACCACTTGTTGTATTAATGTTTGTATCTAAAGTCAGCTGCGGGACGCTCTCACCCCGAGCAGGTAAGTCTATAAGTTGCCCATGTATGGTATCAGTATAAAATACTTTAAGAGGCAGGTCTCCCTCAAAAGGCCTAGTGTCACCGCTCCAACTAAGGCCCTTATCCGTGGGGCTTTGCGTAGGTCCCCCAGCAGCCCAATTCTCATACCCAAATGGATTAAGATTTTGTACTTTTACTAAGACAAGCTGATAAGGAGGAGCCCATGTTCCTGAAAGACAAAGAACCAGACCAATAAAATTTCCGTTTGAGTCTACTACTTCAAACGCAGGAATGATATTTACAACTTCCAATTCCTTCTTCTGTACTTGGGTTGGAATACCAGGAAATTCTATCAGTACTGATTCTATCCCAGCTACTTTCTTGTAAGAAAAAACAGTTCCATCAGGAAGTTCACTATGATACTGGAAGTGCTCCAAGTCCATCAAGTTCATACCCCTGACATTTCTTACAAAGGGGTATACTTGCTTTAGATTTTGGTTAGTAGAATCACTATCCCCGCCAACTACTGTAACTTTGGTCGGGAGAAGTACATCCCTCATAGGATCTTCAATCCAGAAGTTAAAGAATTGATAATTACTACTTGCCATTACTGACTCCCACCTACCACCTAGTACGAGTAACAACAGCAGCAGTATATATCTTATCAAAGCTAAAGCTTTCACCGTCAACGTTCTCCACACCAAACAACCAGTATGTTCCTTCTACACTCTTGCCAATAATAACTTCGTTTGTTTTATGCTTACACTTAGCCAACGCCATTACATGATATTGCCTAGGACTGCCATCATCAGCTTCAGTGTAAACTACTAAATCCCCGCTTGCCCCATACTGCAATTTGAGTGATCTTATCTTCTTAATCTTATAGTCACCAAAGCAAGTATAAAGCTCAAAGCAAGCAGGAATTGCAGCATTGTTATCAAAGTCACTATCGAAAAGAGTATAAACTCCGTCACTCTTCAGCCCCCAAACCTTCCCTGCAAATACTCCGAAGGAGTTAAAGTCCCAGTTATTGTACATCGTAGCTGGGTGTCCTTTAGCCTCAAGATTTATTCTGAAAGATATCATTAAGTCTCACTTTCAAACATCGGAAGTGATATGCTCAGATTCATACTCCCCATAACCCCTACAAGTCCATGTATTTTCAAACTTGGAAGAGGGGTATCAAGATACATTTCCCTATAAGACTTTTGGCATATCTCAAACCTTGGATTGTAACAAACTCCTAGTGATTCTACAATATTCTTGAAATAAGGAATAGGGAGTGTCAAATTTATACTGCCATGCACATCTGGGGCATCAAGGTTAGTAATAGGAAGCGGAACTTCAAGATCCATACTACCACCTACCCCAGTAATTCCATGCATCTCTAACTCAGGAAGTGGAATACCGTACTCTGATTCAACAGGAACCTCAGAAATATGACCAGTCATTTTGAGCCGGGGCAAGTTGGCCCCAAATGGGAAATACCTGTTTCCACCACCAGACAGTAGAAAAGCAATAGGAATTGGAGTACTGCCAGAGAAGTTACTACCGCTGTTCCTGGTAATATTAAGTCCTGGAAGAGGAGTACTAAGATTAGCATCTCCTGTTATATTACTAATTACCTCATCCATCTCTCCTGTCATACTAATATCAGGAACTGGAAATCCCATAGATGGAGGAGATGGGGGAGGAGGAGGCGAGAATGCAACAGCAATAGTAACCATTCCAAGTGTTGTAAGAGATGTACTAAATGTCCCAGCAATACTTGCAGCACTTTCCTGTGTTAAATACTCCGTCCTAATCCACGGCTCTCCGGCGCCATAACTCCCGAACCAACCACTGGGGTCTTGTGCTAAAGTAAATCCAGTCCCAGCAGAAATAGCTCCACCAGATGGAGTACTCGCGAAAGTAACCGCCCAAATTAAATCGCCATCTTGAGTAGGAGTGAAATCCCCAGAGGTTGCTGCGTCAGTACCATACACACTATACTGAGCCTGCCCAGTATAACCATCCGGGGCCAGTGGCCCATCATACTCCTCAATCAAGAAGCCACTATGATACGCACTCGGATCATAAGTAACATTTACTGTGTTAGCCCCAGCACCAAAGGCATTAACAGCATACCATACATCAACATAGTAGCTATTAGTCCCACGTATAGACGACCCTATCTTGGTATAACTATTCCCAAGTGTGTCACTAACAGCAGTAGCTGCATCATCAGTTCCATAGTTAGCTGTAACTACAACCAACAAAAGACTGTTAGCAGCTACATTACTTGGGAAAGCCAGTGAGCTAGTGCCATCACTATCGTATGTGCTGGCTCCTTGTAGGAAGGACATTCAGCAATCCTTTATCCCGAGTGGGTCAACGGTTGACCCGGTTCCCTCAAACTAGATTACAGCAGCCGGCGTAAAAGTTGCAGTGTCAATAGTCAGTGTGGCATTGTAGAGCAATACTGAACTACTTACATTCAGATCATAAGTAGAACCAACACCTACTGTTCCTTGGATACGAGGAAGAACGAAGGTTGAATCAGCTGCGTCGCCATCAGCAGCATTCCCCTTCCATCGGAAGAAGCTCATTACACCACTGGGGTTGATCAGTCCGAGGCCACTCCATGCATCACTGTTTTTGGAAATTGAGCCGGCGGATGCGGGAGAAAGGACAAGACCATTTGCAAAAGCTCCAGCAGCCCAGGCCCCGCTACCTACAGTAATTCTACAAATCAGTGATCCCGTAACTGCTTCATCGGCACTAGCTGGGATGCCACTACCAACAGTGAAGATATCAATTACTCCACCAAGGAGCGCTCCCATAAGGTTTGAAAGGGCAACACCGACAACAAGTCCAGTAGCAGGAAATGCTTCGCTTCCTGCCAAGGCATTGGTTGTAGAAAGGGTTAGGGTTCCTGCAGCAACACTTACGATCTCCACTGCTGATATATCATTTCCTGCTGTGGTAGCATTATAAGTGAATACAAACATTCCAGGAGCAAAGCCGGCTGTAATGAAGCCATTTCCACTGTCGGTGATTGTATCCGGAGATCCTTTTACGTAGGAAAGAGTTGTTCCCAACTCCGCAACGGGTTCTCTGACAGAGCTGCCAAGAAAGATGTTCCTCAGACAGGTGCTGTAGTACAGTGTTCCATTTGCCATTTCCTTCTCCTTTACCACAAGTTAAAGTAGAATTTATTCTTGTAGACAAATCCAGATCCTTGTGTAACTTCCTTAGGAAGAACAAGTCGCTTTGACGATAAATCGAAGTAATGACCACCAGGGCCAGCATAGCATACCTGATGCTTAGAAACCCACAGAATCCCTTTTCCGTGGAATTGCTCTGAAATCAAACTTCCGTCACATGGAGTAACTGTCCCCTCGATAACAGGAGCATACTCATTTGGAAGTGAAATGTTATCCAGCTGCAATGTATCAATACCTTCATGTACCCTTTTCTCGGGACACCACACTACTTCCTCTTGACTACCCATATAGACTCCACCAGTCACCCCTGCTATCATATTAACAGGGGATGAAAAAGGAAATCTATTACTGTCAAGATCGAAGTATGAATACCACCAAGGCTCGCTTGCATAAACACTCTTGCCTTGAGCAATAAGAACTCTGCCATTGTAAGTAGCAAGATACTTCCCAACGGGAGGATCATCCCATTCCCTATTGCTAGGAGGATAGTCAGGAGGTCTAGGCTGCCCACCTGGACGTGCCCAAGATACCAAGGCTCCATTAACAATAGCTCCCTGATCCCCAAAGCCGTTGGCATAAAATACTGCATCCCCACAAAGTGTCCACCACATTCTAGCCTTTGGAGTGACAACTGCAAGTTGCTGAACATTATTACTATCATCCATACGAAAGAGTCCATTCCCACTTACAAAGTAGGCATAGATTCCCACGCCTGAGTAATAGAAACTGTGACAATCAGGAAGGGAAGATTGTCGAGTATATCCCTTTCTGCTGCAAACTCTGAAGGGGACTTCTACATCACAGTTCATAGCATAGGCTAATTCAATAATTCCTTCTTGATAAAGCAAGTTGGGCTTATCAACTTTGTTATTAAGCCCGATTGATCCAGTCATTAATGGATAAAGCATTGCTAATATCTCCAGCAACTGGTAATAACATGCCTTGTTCGTCGGGCAATATGTTCTCGGTACTTAGTAATTCCGTCTTCGTACATTAACCTATTTGCTGCAGTCTGCACTTTAGGCTGTTCGATGTCAGTTTCAATCGTATCCCAAATCTTCCAAGCAGCTCCATTGACGAGTAACCGACGTTGTAAGTTAGAAGGATAGATAGGCTCATCACTATCTAAGACTAGTGGTGGCGGATTAGATGTATAAAGGAGCAGTAAAGTTTGCTGAGGCTGATTAACCCCATCCGGTACTTTCATATACCAAAGGGTATATCCCTCAAGTGCAACTTCCTCAACATCTCCGTGCATGGGAGTAACTGTTGTAGTGAAGTTGCCAGGAGAATTCTGAATAGTAATTTCAGTTTGCCATTCTCTGTATCTGTCAAAAAGCTGTTCCAACTTTGCAAAGATATGGACAGGTCGGTCTGTAGTAGTGTTCCTAACTCGACGGAGAACTCCACCAAATCCCCCCGAAAGCGTTGTTACTGTAACATACTGATTCACCCCCAATGGATCAGTTCGTACAGAATCAATCCTCTTGAGATCAGGTATAATGATCTCATCGGCGACGTCAAGCACAGCTTCATTGATGTACTCATTATACTTGTCATCATCGAAGTCTGGTTGTGGTGCCAAGAGTTGGACTTCCTGCCTAATCTCACCTAAATTCATCTGGTGTCTCCGTCGAATCAGTGGACCGGGTCAACCGTTGACCTACTCCATAATAACACGATGTCTGTGCAACCATTCAGCCACTGCATTAACCCCATTTTGCCAGGTAACATAGTCAACAGTATTACCTAAGTCATCGTCTCCTATGTTACCTGGATTATGGAGTCTGGCCCCTTCTCCTAAAGTTCCATACATCGAGTCAAATTGCATCAAGGCCATCATAAGGTACAGACCAGGTTTGTCAAGACCCCATTCATTACATGCCTGCAATAGCATCGCAGAAGTCAGAGGAGTTCCGGGTGCCCGTACTCGCATAAAGGTGTCGAGTAGGGTAGGACCTCTGGACTCAAAGTAGTCCTGAATGAACGCAGTCTGCTTTGCTACCTCCTCCCCATGCGGGGGAGGTGCGTAGTCCGTAATGTCAAAGCCGTTGACAATCCATCTGTTAGTAGGTTTTAGTTCTTCCAAGTTGCCTCCACAGTAAACCTAAAAATTGTCCGGAGGACTCACGGCTGCGTTCAGTGCAGGGATTACGGTCAACAGCATGTGAACACGCATCTTGCCAACAATAGGAAGAGCGGCGTTAGCGTTGTAGATGAAGGCATAAACAACCGGAACTGTTTCGACAGCGCCTGGGTAGTAGTTTACTCCAGTAATTGTGTACGGGTATACGGAGCTGGCAGCTACTTTAGCTGCGAGCCAGGCACTGGAGTTAGCTGTAAGTGGGGAGTACAACGCAGCTGTTGTTGCCGTGATATCAGCCGGCGGCATGTAGACAATCTCAGTGCTGGTGCTATTCATAGTGATGACGCCACCAGTGGTAATGAGATCAGTGGCAATAGTCCCAGCACCAATACTGATTGTAGTACCTGCGCTGAACGCAGTAATTACCTCACAACATACTTGATCTACATACCAAGTATAGGCAAAGGGGAAGCTGAAAAGCAGGCACCCAAGGCTGTTGAGATTAACCGGCTGGGGGATCATTGTCAAGACGTCGGCATAGTTACTAGCATCTACAACCCTGGACGAAATCCACTGATAACCAAGGTTACCAGGGGGCATGCTAGTTCGCAGAGCTGGGTTGCGATATTCTTGAATCGTTCTTGAAGTTGTTGCCATTCCGCACTCCTTAATGAATTATGGTAAAGTCAATAAATACGATAAAGGTTCCGAAGGTTCCACTGTTTTTCAGTGTGGTCACTGTAATGTAACCAGGGGCAGACTGAAACCAGTATGCCCCACTACCTGAAACCATGAATGGCGCTGTTGCACTCAGCCCAGATGTAATGTTTGCGAACTGAGTAGCTACTGCAGTCGTTGCATTCCCCACAAAGCCTATGGTAATTGAGGCGGCAGCATCGCTACACGCAGTCGTCACCCATACCTTTGCACCTTTGACGAGAGCAAATCGCGGAATCTTTATGATGTTATACTGACCATCAGTAGGAGCCGCAATTTCTCCGCTTCTGAACATTCTGAAGTTGTCAGCGGATCTGTTACTGAATATATTTGTTGCCATTCCGCACTCCTTAATGAATGATGGTGTAGTCTGCAAACACCATAAAGCTTCCTGCGGCCCAGCCAAGCCCAGCAACAGTAGCAGTTATATATCCAGCACTATTGCTGAAGTATATGGACTTACTGCTTGAAAACATACCAAGGTTAAGAGCAAGTGCACTAGCAGCATTGAAGAAGTAGTCATTTACTGCAGTAAGCCCATTCCCAGCGAAACCAATTGTTACCGTTGCAAGGGCTGTGGTTGCAAGTGTAGCAACTACCAGTGTGCCATTAGCTCCGCCAGTTTGAACAACAGTAAGCACATCGCCTACTGTATAATTTAATCCGGCAGAATTAACAGCTGCAGCTGTAATAGCACCCCCAATAGCTGTTATATTAGCCTTAGCTCCGGTGCCAGTACCGCCTGTTAGCACACGACCAGTTCCTGTGGTATAACCAGTGCCATCTGTTCCAGGTACTGTGAATGTTGCAATACCAGTACCGTTTGCAGCAAATACAGTGCTGATACTTACAAAAACTCCAGTAAGTACAGCATACCGCGGAATCCTTATCAGATTATATTGACCGTCTGCAGGAGCCGCAAGTTCCCCACTCCGATATACTCTTAAGTTATCGGCGGATCTGTTGCTTAACTTGTAAGTAGATGTTGCCATAGTAAAAGCTCCCTTTTGAGTTATCTACTTCCCGTGCGGCCGGCCTGGGTTCATTCCATGAGTAATTTTGGGACCACTTCCCTTCCCGCCCGCATCGGCCTTTCCACCAATTTGCTTACCACCTTTGGAGGAGACCTTACGACCTCCGCCTCCACTTTTTCCGCCTTTTGCCATGTCACACCTCCTTGTTATTAACTGATTCGTTCACCGTAAGTACTTGACACAATAACTCCATAGTCGCCGTTAGTGAAGTTGGTTTTCTTGACCCCAAAAATTCCGCCTCCGCGAACCATCATAAAGCGGTTGGCATCTTTCATATAAGGAACAAAACTCATTACTGACGACTTCGACTCTCCGGCGCCGCCCCAGGCCCAACAAGCTGCCTGAGCACCAAGGAGCATGTTGCGGTAGATCCCGCCGTTACCGACTGAGATCATCATGGGAATCCTCTCCGATTTGGAAACCAGAAGGCCGTTGTACTCCAGTTCCACGTTGGGCATCTGAAGTTTGTTCGCACTACGAAGTAAGTCGCCCCACTGACCTACGTTGGTGTTCTCCCGAAGCTGGTCGAACACAAAGGTGTGGAGGATTACTCTATAGTATCGCCGGCCATTCTTGTTGATTGGACGAAGTTTGAAACACCCAGCCCGCGGCATTTCTGCCACCTGCTTCATACGATCCAAGAAGGTAAGGTCCATTGTTGCGCTGGCGTCCAAGGACGCTTCGCTGGTTGCTACTGACTGACCAGCAATGGTCGTGTCAGATAGGCCAGGAGCCAGGAAGTGGCTTACGTCAGGATCAGTGATTGACTGCGCAAACGTCTTTCCAGACAGAAGGAAGGTGCTGTTTCCAGCCAGTGTATTTATGACCAAATCACTGAGCTTGGCTACCCACCATTCTTGCAAGCCATCCTTTCCTTCCTGGAGCAAGTTATATGGAACACGTTGCTCTTCCATTTTACCGCCAGTATCGACTGCCTTGTTCAACTCTTCGATGGTCATATTGAAGTTGCGGAAGATCAACTTCTCTTCTGTTCCTTCAACAGGGTCATCTCCGACAACGCCGTCTGCGGTGAGCGGGAGGCGGATTCCGAAGGTAATTGTGTCACCTTCACCCTTGCCGAGTTCAGTCCGGATTTGGACGATACTATCTGACCCCGTTCCAACGAGATCATTGAACTCCACAGCCGGGAGAATGATGGCAAAGAGTTCTTTTGCCCATTTCTTCCTGGTTAGTGGGTCATTACTAAGAAATTGAGTCTTCGGTGTCATTGCCATAGTCTACTCCTATTTCAAGTCTCCTGCCAACCAAAGTTGGCGGATATCACTAGGTACTTTGATGAGTTCTTCCTCCGACAGTTCGTCAAGTTTTTGTGCAGTCCATCCGGAGCTTCCAGCGTCAGATCCCGGCTTATCAGCTATTGTGGGGTTAGCCTTTTGGGGAGTGGGCTCCCTGCCTTTTCCAGCGGGAGCAGGTTCTTTTCCTTCCCCAGGCTTAGCAGGACCGGCTTTACTTGCTGCATCCTGCATTTCTTTGATCTTGCCGTACATCCACTTGTATGGATTAGGCAGTTTCCATATTGCAGCTTCAATTTGCAAAGCAGCTGTGTCACGAGTTCCTCCCCGTTCAGCGACCATAGCATCTGCCATTCCGTCAATCAAGTTGCTAAGATTTGCGGTACTGCAGATGTCTCTAAGGTCCTTATACTCAGGAGCGAAACTCATTGTCTCTGCAAGGATTGAAAGCGCATCTCCACGTTGATTGCCGATTTCCCTTAGTTCCTGATGCAACTGCTCAACTTCTTCCAGTGGAATTGGTTCAACTTCTTTTTCAGAAGATAGCTCTCTGCCCCCCTTATCAAGGGCAGCCAGAGGATCTTCATCAGACTCTGATTTTGGTGATGCACGTCTGGTTCCACGTAGTTGCTGAAGTTCCTTTTCAAGTCTTATAGCACGAGCATTTGAAAGGGCATTTTGTTGCCTCATTTCCCGAAGGAGTTGAAGCATTTCTGCCCGGTCGTCAACTACTGGTTGAGCCTGCAGCCCCTCCTTATCTGCAGGAGAGGAGGTGGCCCCAGCGTCAGGAGAAGCTGCTGGCTCTCCTTCTTTTCCTTTGTCACCTTCAGGTACTATGTCAGAGGCATCCAGACCCTCTGCAAGATCATCAATAACGGCATCCGGACTCTCTAGTTGAGGTGCTCCCATCTGTTATCCTTTCATCAGTGAGGACGGTCAACGGTTGACCTACTCGGTTATTTAACTCGTCTTAGTTGTTGTCTCCCAGATTTCTTCGGATTAGCCATCTTACTCCCTTCTCCCTCCTTTTCTTTCTTGTCAAAATTTTGTGCAGACTTCATTTTTATTGTATTACTCTCATGTTGAACATGATGAGTTGTTTCAATTTCAAGTTGCTTCAGGGCAAGTTCCTGCCTCTTCAAGTCAATCTCAGCCCACTTAAGTTCTACTTCTGCTTCTGCCTTGTCCCTCTCAAGCTCAAGCTTTTTAGCATTTTCCTGGGCTTGCTGCATCTTGATTTGCTGTTGCTGTTCCCAGTTTTCTTTTACTCTTTGCTTGACTGAGAATGGGACATCAGCGTATTCAAGAAGAATATCAGGAGGGATAGACTCAGGATTATTGTGATTGTACTCTTGTAGTAAGGCTGCAATAGTCATTCTCATTGTTGCTGTCTCAGCAGTATCCTCAACAGCAAGATCAAACTCCATTGCACTAACGTCGTTGAATCCCTGGAGTTGGCGGTTAAGTTGGGTGTTAACTTTGAGAAGTTCCATACCCTTCTCGCCTTCGATACGAATGACCTCAGGCATCTGGCAGAATTGCTGAATTAGGCTAAGTAAAAGATGAGTGCCATTGTGTCTACTTTCATGGAAGTTCGAGTAAAGGATATACAAAACAGCAACGTTGGTTTCATGATGCTGTCTTTGCGTAACACCCGGCTCTCGGGAGCTCGTTTGAATCCCAAGCAACGCATCCTGAACACCGCCAGTGTTCTTAAGCGCAGCTCCGGCCATGTCATAGAATCGTTCGTAGACAGGGGAGATAGGAGGTTGCTTCTCAAATTTGTAAGCAGTAATTTGGCCCTTCGCAATCTCCATATGGAAACTAGGATCAGCACTTCTCTCTTCGTATTCCTCGATATTGAGAATAGCTCCTACTTCGTGAGCAAGGATTCCCTTCGGGAGGGTCTGAAGTAGGTGCTGCAACTGACGCATCATAGTGTTGATAGCTCGCTGAGGATCTTTCATCATAGTGACAGCGCCGAACCAGGCATTGCTATCTTCATTCCTGTAGGCGCCGTATTGGATGACTGGGAATGAGGGCCACTTGAGTTGGCTGGGGCCTTGTTCAAAGACATAAGTTCCACTGAAGATCATGTAGTGCGGGACTTTCTTCCAGCCAAGTTCCCCTTTGATCCCGTTGGGATCAATCTTGACTAATCCATTCGCAGTAGGTACGCCCCCTTGTTGATTGAATTTATCCAGTGTCGAAAGGAACTCAGCAAACTGCTCAGGCATAAGATCTTCGACCTTTCCTGACATTGGATTGACAAAGTACATGACTTGCATGTACTTGTAATACCACCCCTCAACAATTCGATAAAGGTCTCTTGCCTCATTGAAGAACCTTGGTAGATCGTTATAAGCTTCGCCGTATGGATTGCTGTAACCATAGCTAAATGATTGAAGCTGGTTAATGTCGAAAGAGGGATAGAATCGTTTGAAGTCATCTTCTGACATCCATTTGTCGAGGAAGAAGTAACGAGCGTCACTCATGTCGTATTCACTGGACATCGGGTCAGGAAAACAATTGTAACCCCTAAGGCGTTTTGCGCAAATCTTTGGTTTGAATGGATTACTTGTGTCAACATAGAAGTACATATAACTCCGGCCACTTTTTACTGTGTGCTCAAAGCAGTCGAGTTCGAGCCGAGTCTGCTTCATATTCCTGCGATAGTGGGAAAGGACCCCAGCCATCAGTTCACTGAAAGGTTCGTCAACCTCACTGACTGGGACTACAGTAGTGTCATTTCGGACTTGTGCAGCCATACCTACGAGGGCATCAATCTTGGGCTTGATTTCATTGAACTTGGTATTAGGACGCCTTTGTTCTTCAAGTCTCCTTTTGACCTCGTAGTCATCTTGTTCACCAGCATAAAAACGATAATCTTCAGCAGAGGTGTGTCTCCACTCAGTCTCTGGGGTGGAGTTCTCGGCGTCTCGGAGCCAGATTAATGCCCGGCCTACATCACTGTCTGCTCGGAACTCTTGTTCAGTAAACGGTAAAGTCTGTGCGATTGGCAATTCTTACTCCTATACAGTCATCCAAGCATGAGGCCCTTGGTTTGAGTCGTAGCCAGGACCGTAGATTCGACGATCACGCTTTCTTTTTTCAATCTTTGCTAGTTGTTGCTTAACCCTATCTCCCCAGATATTGTAAGCACTAGAACTAAAGTACTCTGACAAACAAAGAGCATCAGCAATGTTTGGGGAGTCAACTCCTCGGAGTTTCATTTGCTTTTTGGATTCTACTTTCATAGCACCGTTGTCGTCGAACTCATATGTTGGCTGACTGAGTTCATTGGCCAGTTCGTGGCCTATGTTGATCTCCATTTTCCCTTTCAAAATGACTTGGTCGGGAAAGGAGTATTGCATTTTCATACATCTCTCACGAACCAGCCACCAGAGTTCGTCACGAAGTCGATGGTATTTTGTTTTGTCTGAAGAAGCCATACCTACGTTTATGCCAAAGCATAAGCGGTCCATCATAGGCTTCCGGCGTACCCAGTCAACGACTCCAGCACCTACTCCGATCTCGTCTATAGCAACACCGTCTGCCATCATTTCAGCAAAACGAGCAACTACTTGATCGCCGAGAGAGATGGTGTTAAGGCCATAGAACTCATACCACGGGAAGATTTTAAGTCCCTGACGCGGAAGAATAACACTGTTGTCTTCTCCATACCTTGCAACGTCAACACCGAAGTAGAGTGGTTCTTCTGTTGGAGGTTCTATTTCGTTTCCAACACACTGCATTGCCCAAGCAAGAGGAATAAGGTTAGTTTCAGCGTCAGAGGGAGGATCTCCCGTGACACGGATTCTGAAGACGTTAGACTCAATACCATACTTTTCAGCCATATAGGAAACATACTCCATACGTTCCAGTTCCCATAATAACGGCTGTTTAGATATATGCCTAGAATCCCAATGAAGCTTTGTCCATCTTTTCGAAATGCTTGAGTGAAAGTGAGAGTCGTAGAAATATCCAGTGCTCTTAGTCATATTCCCAATTAGGAGGACTATGTTATCCTCTTGTGTTAATGCCCCCTCGAGGGGGATAAATACAGGGTCTACAACACCACTTGCCTCGTCAACTACTATTAGGAGGTGATCTCCGTGGAAGCCGGACAAGGTTTCTGACTGCTCTTCCTTACTTGCCCGGGCTGAAGTGCTACGTGCTAAAGCCCACCAGCGATCCTTTCCTCCATCTGCATTTTTGTTATATAATTTGTCCTTTTGAAGCGCGAACTCAGACGACAAGTTCGACTGTGCAAGCCACTTGGATAGCTCACTCCAGAGAATATCTGACAACTGATGCCCGGTCGGGGCAGTGCAGACAACCTTTGAATATGGTCTGGTAGTGAGGAACCAAAGTATGATCCACGATGCACAGGCATCTTTTCCAGTTCCATGACCACTCCTAACTGAGACTCGCTTACTCTTAGCAATAGAAGTAAGAAGTTCTTTTTGTTGATCACTTGGGTCAATCCGAATACAGTCTGAGACAAATTGCAAGGGATCGTGACGCCATTCCCTTAGTTTTTGTTTTATAGCAATGGACATTGTTTTCAGCCTAGATGGTCAACGGTTGACCTACTCTAATGTTGATAAAATCTTGTCAAGCTTATTAAGAATCTGAACACTATAAGCACGAAGGAGCACACTTACATGTAACCAAGACTCCATCTCACGAGACGGTAGTATACCATAGTAAGAATCTTCTACTGCTTTATCTATTTCTTCTTTTGTAAAGTCTATTTCTTCTTTTGTAAAGTCAGTCACAATAATCCCTCCTTCTTTTCTTTCTTTAAAGGTTGACCAACTCCTTTTTTCGGATGAGCAAGTTCGCCCTTGACATTAATCACCTTTGCCTACATCAAAGAATACGTTACTATACTTATCCAATAACCTGCGATCCATTACCCAAGATGGGGCGTCAGGTGTAGCTAATCGTGATTCTCTTGAAAACGACTCATGATAAGGCGTTTTCCAATAATCAGTAAAATGTGGTTTCTTATCTATTGGATTTATCCCTGAAACTGCATGAGGATCACCTTCCATCAGTCCTTTATAGAATCCTCTCATGTCGTAATCTCTATTGTGTTCGGCCCAATATGGTTGCGCAGTATCATAAGGAACTTTATTATGACTAACCCATTGACGAAACTGCTGTTCCGTTCCAGGAGAAAGTTGAGTAAAGAAATCTTTAACACCTGGCTTAACGTACTTCTTATTTCTCTCATAAAACTCTGATCCACCAGGCATTGCTAAGTTAGGCATCAAAGACTCCAAGTCACACAGTTAAGTAGTCCGCCTTCCATTGAGAGGGAACTGCAGTCAATCATGACTATTCTGTGGTTGGGGAAGAAATGCTTTATTGTTAAGAATGCCTTTGTGTCCATTTCAAGTTTCATTGCCGGGAGAAGAATGGTTTTCTTTACCTTAAGGAAATTTATATAGTACCCAAAGCCGGGGTTGAAGTCATCAGCATCAGGGAAACACTTTCGAAACTGTTCTTCAGTTAAATCCCAATCCCACTCATGATAGGCATTATGGAGAAGGTGAACATTTAGTCCTTTTTGGATTAGGAGTTTGTAAAGCCTATCTTGGTAGACAAGGAATTTCTTATCCCTTTTGGCAGTACCTGCGTAATCATTAATCAGGATGTTCTTATCATCAATAAACTTGACAATTCCATCTGAGTGACCAAGCTCATCACCTGGTTCCATAGGAACTAAGATTATCTCTGCTTCAAGAATATCTTCAAGTCTTTCAAGAACAGAAAGGTTGTTGTCTTTTATGACTTTGTCGGTCATTACTACTCTGTCGTTTTGCCTTACTACGTTTCCACCGTCAAGGGTAATTGGGAAATCGCTCCAAGTTTGGAGCACCTTCCAAGGGCAGTTAGAAATGCTTAACTGCGGAAATCTCGGGTAACCTTTGTAGTTGAACTTTGCCAATCCACTTTTAGTAATCACTGGGAAGTAGTCCCGAATCCAGATATTACTGGTTCCATGAATGACTTGGACTTTCACCCCAGCCACTTCTAAGTTAATCTTCAAGGGCCAGAATACTTGTGGGTATCTGTATCCAAGGGTTGCAGTTACGAATACAGTATCCTTAAGATATTCTAACGAGCTGATCGAGTCCCGCTTTGACATGGTAAATCTCCTCATCATCGGGAATAAGACTCTTATAACGAGTTCCATTTCGGAAGGGGATTATTAAGTCTACCTGACTTCCAAACCTTACAAGGGAAAAGCGTTCGCCTTGAGTATAGAAAGTATTCTGGATGTTAAAGGGGACGATTACATCCACCTCGAAGTCAGCTATTTGGAGGATGTAATAACACTGACGAAGGTATGGAACAAGAATTTCATTCTTCATAGCTTCGTTGAAAAAGCTGTACCTCATACAGTCATAGTCTATTTTAGCTGCATCAAGTATGGCTTTTTCAATGGGGCGCATAGATAGGTTTGTCACTTTCAAGCAAGGAAGTTTCTCATACTTTACGAAGCCATTCGTCGGGACTCTATTAACATGTACGTCGATTACAGTCATGAAGATACCGATTACTAAGCAAGGTTCTTTGATCTTTTCTCGGAGTAAGGTGTTGACTGTATACTCTCCTCCCTTGACGTTGATAATATCTTCGTCAGGTTTGAAGATTCCGTGGTAAAGTATGAATCCGTCAGCTGGGGAGAGCATGATACTCTTGTCAATATAAAGTGGCCGGAACGGGTCCCTATTCATCTCCCGCGACAACTGATCAGAAATAGGCTTATTAAGTACTTCTTTCGTACACTGAAGTTTGAGGAAGTCAGATAGTTTATCCATCACTAAATATTCCATCTCTTATTCTATTATATAACTCAAGTTCTGAAGAACTGCATCCATCAAGATATGCAGCTGCATTAAGCAAGGACAAGAAATCTCTTATCTCTTCACCTTTTACCTCTATTGTAAAATCGTATTCTTCAAGATCTTTAATTGTCACCATAGTATCCTTAGGCAGGATATGCTATTCTGCTCAAATGTAGGACGCAGCAACTAAGAGCAGCTCCGCTTTTCTCAAGCTCACTCAAGTTGACCCACACAAGACTGAGGCCTTTGTCACAGCAAATCTTTTCAAGAGTCTCATTCTTGTGAAGTTCAAATCGGTACTCGTCTTCTGATCGCTTCAGTTCACTAAGAGTAGTAGCGTTATAGATAATGCTCCCGACTCTGACGCAGTTAGTTATCGCTTCCTGACAGTCCTTCTTTGTAACTGGTATTATCTCAGCCACATTCTCAATCTGCTTCCTTTCTCCAGCAGGAATATCATCAGCAAGTAGAACGCACTCACGATTGATAGGGAAAATACTGCAATCAAGATGATAGCGGAGAGGATCAGTTTCCTGAATGTAAATCCCACGGCAGTCAAACTTCTCTTCCAACCACTTAAAGGCTTTGACATCACTGCGCATTCCGTAGCCAAAGAAGTAGATGTTGTCTCGAAGCCATTTGGTTTCAGCTTCTCCCTCCCACTTGTAGGGGCAGAAGTGTTGTTTGAAATCAGTTAGTTTGAGAAAGTAACTAAGAACTCGTTCTTCGCCCGGCCGGCCTTCAGCTTTGAAATTGCTCAGGATGAATGTCTTTTCAGGAAGATGTGGTAGGTACATTCCTGCATTACTGATATAGACTTCATCTTGAAGGTTCGGGTTAGGTGGAAGCAAGTAGGCCATTGCATCCTGAGCTAGAAGGCCGTAGAGAGTGAAGAATTGGGACATTGCCTTGTCAATGTTGACTTCTTTTTCCTTCCCTGACATCTTCTTCATCCAGGCATTGTTGGCAATCTCGGTACTGAGATAGCGAGGAGGACAGAGGATGAGTTCGAGGAAGGAGTCCTGGGTTTTGTTTTTCAGTGTTTTTGGGGCCAGGGAATCTTTCCCTTTCCTTTCCTTGTACGAAGTCAGGACGTTCTTCACTAAATTACTGTCGTTATACCTGTTGTCCGGGGCTTTCGAGCGGACCGGGTCAACGGTTGACCTACTGGTTGTTGATTTAGGAGGAAATGCAAGTGCCATTTAGTAACCCCACCTCTTTCGCCTGACTAGATCGTTAAGTGCCCCACGAAGGAACGTTTCCATGTACTGTCTTGGGTCTTCTCCAACTCCTGGGGCAACCGTTTTCTCAGGTTCGGCTAATCCCTCTTTCCCAACGCCGGTGCCAGTTCGAAGGCGATTGTCTGAAGTTCGTCGGGGAGGTAGGCCACCAAATGGGGGACTTGGTTCATTATCTCTATCAGCTCCGGTCCCATACCCCGACCGAAGGTCAGCACCTGCTCCAATCAGGGGACGATTACCAGACTCAACGGGATGATTGCCAGACTGGTTAATCGACTCATTAGGTTCTGCATAATACCCCTGCCTTCCCTCCCACGGCCTGGACATTGCATTATCCCGAGTCTTCCTTCCCTCCTTCATCTTGTCAAAGACAAAGTCTAGGAAACTCCCTTGTGCATTGGGCATCCCTTTATCTCCTTCAAGAAGACCTTTTGTTCTCCGCATCTCTAAAGGCATTACTGCCATTGCGTTGTCCTCAGTCCCCGCCTTAGGCGGTGCTTACTACATACTTCCAGAAACAACCATATTGGGAGTATCAGCAGCTTTTACAACCGCTGGGCCTGTTGTTTCTTCACTTTGTTTAGAAACAGTGGAAGATATTGTAGTTGTACCAGAGTAAGGCATCATAGGCTGATCTGATTTTAGTAGAACAAGCATGATAGCCCATAACTGCGCCAGCATTTGGGCAGCAGCTGTGCTTGTGGGAACAAACCAGCCAATACCAATAAGGACAACTGCAAAGCAAAGAAGGATGAAGTTATCGGGGATTTTCATAGTCACCTTCCTACTCGCATGGAACCAAAGTTCCCCAATGGGAAGAACAGTGATAGGAGAATCAGTAAAAGGATGATTGCCACTACTACGTTGAGGATCATCTTGATCGGAGGCGGCACAGCGAGAAGATAATTGATGATGTAGAGAATTAAGCAAATAACACACAAGGCAACGATTAGACTTAGCAGTGACATGGCGTATCCTCCTTACGGGTAGGAATTACACTTACACAGGATTGGCCTAACTTCATATGGATATGTTGCTTCATGCGATTTCGCAGTTCTGTATTAGTCGTACCCTGTGCGGCTTCTATCCCCTGACAGATGCCTTCAACAACAGCGAGGACGTACTGAACTGTGACTGAAGTTGTGCCGGTACTGTTGATGTCTCCAACGAGTGTATTGATGTCATTGATGAATGACTGTGCTGCACCCACGATCAGTGGTCCGTAGGTTGGGTTAATGAGGATGTTGTAGGCAGCCGTCCAGTCCAGTTGCAATACGCCAGGTTGCTGGGTAGTTCCTATCAGTATTGATACCACATTTGCTGGATTACTGGATGCCTGTGGTACCAAGCTGCAAGCGACATTGATGGCGAGTTGACTGACTGGGGCCAAACTGGTGAATGCCCAGCCGTAGTAGCCGACATCGTAGGCTGCGGCTTTTACAACAGCAGGAGTAAGAATCGGGACGACTGTAGCACAACCGAACAGGATTATTGTAAGAACTGCAATAATGCTTTTTGAAAGACTTCGTTTCATGTCTGGTTTCTCCTTATTACCCTATGTCCGTAAGAGGCAGGGTTGCCGGCATCATCTGAGTGGTTGGATTCCTGACCCATGCTTCTCCGCAGATTGCAAGCAGGGAAGGTACATCAATTATGCCTACTGATTCCCAGGTGAATATGGCATATGCAGGCTGGGTTCCGTCAACATCGTCGGGGATTGCTTCACCAAGTTGCTCTGCCAACCAGGAAATTGGGCCATACCCACAGAGGGAAACGCAATGGTCTTCGTCGTAGTCTTGCTTATATCCAATGGCAAACCAGCCACTGACACCTTCGCCTACTGATTTGCAGGTGATTTCAAGTTGGCTGGCAGCGACTCCAATTTTTACAGGTCCGAGGGTAATGGCGCTTTGTAGGATGGCAGCGTTTGTCCAGTCAATAGATTGGTAAGGGCCGTCGTCCCATTTACTTCCACCCTGTTCGAAGCCGCCTGTCTGCATCTTGTCCAGGACGTTCTGAAGGTTAGCCCCGTTGAGAAAGCCGTTGGCCTTGGCCCAAGAAGTAACGATATCGTCAGTGATGAGGACTCCACCGCCCGGGGTTCTACAGGACTTCGCAAATGCTTCCTCTGCCGTTACGCAGTCGCCGTAGTCTGCATTACCCCACATGGAAAGCTGGGTAATCGGCCACAGGAATTGGGTTGGGGCAGCAACTGCTTTGAACGGCGTTGCCCCTGCAAGTTTGTGTCGGGGAGTTGATATTGCACCTCTCATAAAAGACATTTTCTACCTCCTCTAAGTTATAACTTTCGTTATCGTCTCGATATATCCGTCATACTCACCACCAACCAATGTAACTTGCAAATGAGTATCATCTGCCTCTGTTACCACCCCGGACATATCACTTACAAATGGGCTGTCTATGCTGATCGTTACGTTGTCTCCAACTACCATCAACTTCTCCTATTTAGAGAACTTAAGTGTTAACGAAACAATGCTCACAAAAATTGCAACGATAGATATTATGTAGCTGATATTAACTGATTTCTGCGTCGCTACTGCCTGCATTTGATCCTTGAAGGTCCTAAATTGTTGGAGTGCTTCTTGTATTCCCTTTAGTTCCCCGGTCCATTGAGATCGGGGCACAAGGGTGTTGACCATATCATTTAGGCTCGCACGATTCTCATTCAGCCCGGACAGCCGGTGCTCCATACTGTCACGAAGCAGTCTGGCCTTCTCATCTATGGATGCCAACTGAATCCTGAATGTCTCACCGGCTGCGTTGACACGAAGCTCCATAGCTTCCTTTGCTAATGTTGTTTGGTTCTCTATATCCCTCATGTGAGATATAAGCAGCTTTTCAAGCGATGCTATCTTATCCTCCCAGTATTTATTACAGGTAACAAAACCCCCAAGGCACTGCTTCTGATCTTCAGGCATTTATTATCTTTCCAGAAAAGATGGTCAACGGTTGACCTACTCTTTTCTATAAATTAGGAATTGAGAATTCCCCCTCCAAAATGAGCTGGGGTCCTTCTGCAGCAATTATTTCCTTCTCCTTTTTGTCTTCAGCCTCGATTTCTAGGAGATAGGAAGCAAGGCCGTGGATTTCAGTAGGCTTTCCTTCAATCAGAAATTCTTTCTCTTTCAGGATGTTGAAGGCAGTTACTATGTCTTTCAAGGAAGCATCGGCAAGTTTCTCGGGGGTGATGGACTCCAGGAGCATAAACTGGAGTTCAGTGAGTTGGGTTGACTGAACTTTCCTGTATTCAGTTACAACCCCAACTTTCTTCCTGATGTCGTCAATTCGAGTTGTGATTTCGCTTACTGAACAGCCGGCAACTTTTGCAAGGTCTTTTGCATTGTAGCCTTTTGTGATAAGCTCGAGAATTTGACCGGGGTTCATACCTTCCTTCATAGTCATCTTCCAATCACAACATTATACCATTGGAACTTGGGTTTGTCCTATTGTAATATGGTATGGGTATAATTCTCAGTTTGTCAAGTAAAAAATTCAAGTTTTTCCTTCTTCTTGATAAATTATTACGAGTTGGTCAACCGTTGACCCGGTTGTCTGATAGCAAATACATCACTTCAGCATTCCATCTCGATGGGGTCGGGGTAGCCTAATGCTGCCGTTACCATCTGCCATTACTCCACTATTAATACCAGTAAGTAATACACTTTAGCCCCGGCGGGGTATTGCTGATATTTTGCGGGAGTAGTGGGGAGTAAGCCTCCTTTGCCCGCGAATTGGGCAGTGCTCTTCAACCCGAGAATTGGGCAGTGCCCAATTCTCCTGGGAATTATTCCAAGCTTTTGTGGGCCGGGCAATACATCCTTACCAGTAGGTCAACCGTTGACCATCCCCACTGGGGCTTTGCCTCATGGGATGTTCCGATGTAGTTGATGTATTGATGGAATGATGTAGTCTATATGAGCTTTGTGTGTGCTAAGGGTGTAATCTCTACCCGCTGCGCGGGGTGCCTGGGGCTCGTGGGGGTATGGTGATCTCGGGTTTGGAAGGGGAAGAATGCCCCGGCGGAGGCCGCTGTGCTCCCAGTTATTCTGTTACTTCCAGTGAGGAATGATCTTTAGCCCCGGCGTACAGTGTTAGGCTTGGCTTACTAAGGTGGGTGAGACTGAAGTGGTACACCTAACCGGCTCGGCCATGTACCATATGGACCAGGCCACACCCAGGTACCCGGCGCAATCCGCGACCTCCCGGCTCGGTCACGGCTCCGGCTCGGTCGAGGCTTCATTGGATAATGGAAAATTATTTTGATGGAAGGGTGAAATAATGCTTGACAAGCGAGTGGGGTTGTGTTACATTATATTCAACATCGGGACATCCAATAATGGACGAGCTAAACGAGCCGCAAGGCTTTTATGCCCGGGGTAAACCTGCCGATGTTTTGCAAAGCATGTATGAACACGTGCGATGGTTGGCAACCTGGCCGCTTTGACCATACATGCCCGGGATGAGGTTGAATTAATCCCATAACGCCTGTGGTTATTATTGGAGCGGGCAGAATCGGGGCAATTATGAACAGAGAAAATTGGCTAGTCTGCAATTTTTGTGGGCAAGTATTTAGCCGTAAGATTGTGAAGTTTGAACAACGTTGTCCTAAATGCCGTGAATATGATATAGAAATTTTCGGTATGACCATATTAGCTAAAGATCTTGCGGAAAGATGGTCTATGCGGATTAAGGAGATGCTCAGGCCAGCATACATGAGATCCAATAAGATTGAATAAAAGCTAACTCAAATAGCCCGCTCAAATAATGACCACAGGTGTCCAGAAAGCCTTACTCATGTAGTCAGTCGTGGTTGTAAACAACCACTGGGTATGGGTAAGGGCAGTAAGAATGGAGAAAGCACTATAACTCATTCCGCTGCCCTAATACATACCCAGTGATAACAGGACTGGAGAATGACATGAGTGAGACAGTAAAGAAGAGGTTTATTACGTGGTCGTTGAGTGATGACATGATGCACTTGTTTGCAGATGTTCTTGGGGTTGAAAAGTTGGACTTCTACATTCCAGACTTTTGGAAAAGCACGAAATTTGAAAGACTGGAAGATGTAGAAAAGGCAGATGTTATCAATGGCCTGAAGCAGGGATTAAGCGACAAGACAGCAGCAGATAAGGATATGCTCAGTGCAAAGGAACGAGCAGACCTTATGATAACCACCTGGGAAAGATGGTGTGAACAGAGGCAATGGAAAAAGCCAGGCGAAGGACGAAAAACTACTGTTACAAAGATCGACGCAGCTCTGGCGAAGGCCACTGTGGAGGAACTGGCAGTTATGCTCAAATTGGGCCTGATTGACCAGGGAAAGTATGACGGAGCACTGAAGGCAAAAGCGGAGAGTGAGGAAGCAGCAGTTAATAACCCCATTGAGTTGGAAGAAGATGAGGAAGTCAGCGAGGTGAGTAATGATTAAGAAAATTGAAATCACACTCACCGAGGTTGGAGGCCTATGCGACGGGTCAGAATATCGCTCCTGGAACTGCACATCCAAACCCGTCTATAACGTCGTGTGGGAGGAGGTATTTGAAGATGGTATGAAGCGGTGCAGTAAATACCTGTGCAGATATCATACCCAGGTAGCCGTAAAAGAGTTGTTACGGTTCTAGAAATCTGATAAGATGTAAGTAAATGTGGCTGGCTGGCTACAGGAGTAAGGCTTTCTGATACCGCAGGCAGGGAAAGAAAGGAGGTGATAAAGTGGATACTTATCTCAATGAAATTCGAGAATTTGTGAGACAGTATGACGAAGGATTGATTACAGCTCAAGAATGTTACAATAAGATAGTTAGTGCAGTCCTTCAAGCAGCAGATACCATTAACCTTCAAGAGGCATTAGACAGGAGAGAAGATTAATTTGTCAGTGCCAAAGTTGCGGAACAAAATACTGGAATGGAGAAGATGAAAAGCCAAAAGGGATAAGGATAACCACTGCTGATTATAAAGGCTTTTGCACTCAAGCGTGTCTTAAAGATAAGGCAAGGAAGCTTGGATGGAAGCCAAAGAACAAAGACGGCTGGTGGAAGGTCTTTAATGGTAAACACTTCGGAGATATTCCTTACAACAAAGTAGAATAACAAAAAGGCTTCCAGGATAATAACCTGGAGGCCTTTCTTTGTTTAGGCTTGGTTGTTACGTTTGTTACGGATTGACGTAACGTAACGCAAACGTAATTCGTAACGGTAATGATAACGTACAGGCGAACAACCTATACCCCATTTCGTAACCATTTTCGTTGACCAGGTTATCTTAGACTAATACACCCAGGGGACCGGGTCAACCGTTGACCTACTGGCTATTTAGTCTAAGATTTTGCAATAATACTTAAAGTGCTTTACTACTCCTTTGTCTTTGTCAGTTAGTTTTTTCTTAATAACAACTACTTCTTTATTATAGATATATTTATATATATACTATATATTATATATATAATGAAAGAAGCATACCATCGCCTTAGGACTTAGGGCTTTAAGGGAAAAGTAAGAGTGCTTGGAAAATCTTTCAGATTGAAATGGAAGGGCTTAGCAAACCCAGATTGAAAGGAAAAGGCTTAGAGGGAATTATCAGTCAACCTGGTCAACGGAATTTGGACCTAAAAGGCCGCCTATGTTGTTGTCGGGTACGTTATCATTATCGTTACACAATTACCGTTACAATGCAATTACCGTTACCATTGCCTCAATTACGTTATTTTAAAGGTAATGTTACAACCTTTAATTTTATATTTGACAGCTTAGAACTACTATGTCATAATTATTCTATTAAATACAGCTATGACAAAGGAGATTCTAATGAGTAAGACTATGGCATTATTAGCTTTGAATACTGCACTTAGAATGGAGGAAGGAGAATTTCTTCCTATTAAGTTTTCGTCAAGAGGAGCTAGAGAAAGCTTCCGCGTTCAGTTTCACAGAGAGAAACAGTCACAAGAAAAGTTTAATCCTGACACAAGGAAATTAATATGTGAAGCTAAGATGCATGATGGCGAATACTGGCTTTTCATAAGAAAAGGGTCAAAAGAAGTTTATGAAATGTCAAAGATCGTGGTTGTCAACTCAAAAACTGGAGAAGTAAGAGAAGTAGATGTACAAGTGCCTGCTGCTATCCCACATCCCCGCGACATTAAAACTGGACTAATCCAACAAGACACAGCAATACGACCTCTTACTAAAGAGCTGATTGAAATGGAAAGGTATATGAAAAGAGTCCATTGTAAACAGTTAAATAACAAACAAGAAAGTAACACCTGCCAAGACTTTTCTGGTATGACTGATGAAGAACTTCAGGCGTATATTGCCTCTCCTGATCCTCCTAGTATTGGGAAAGAAGCAGAAGATGAGCGTTATTCAGCTGAGGATATAGCTGAGCTTAATGAAGACGCAGAGAAGGAAAAGCAGCGAATAAGAGATGGAATGAATGACTTGAAAGAAGAGGGCGAAACTGGGAAATAATGCTTGCACTCTTGGAATTAATGATTATCATTGGTGTATAGATGATATGGTGTAATTACTTTAAGGAAAGGGAAATCCAGTGCTAGTCATCTGTGCTTGGTGTAAGAAACCCCTTGGAGAGAAAGAGCCCCTGGGAGATAATAGAATATCTCATGGGATTTGCAGTGACTGTGCTAAAGAGCTAAGGAAGGAGACAAGTAATATGTCCTGGCTAACAGCAGAAGAACAAGAGTTTTGGAAAAACAGACAACTTGCCCTAAAACAGAGTGATTTCTTCAACAAACTCAGGAATAGGGCACAGTACAGGTCCGCCCGAACTAGTCCACTTGTTGTCATCTTACTCCGAACAGTCTATGTCACAATAATCCTTTACCTTAGCCTCAAACTGATAGAATGGAGCTTACGTTGAGCGACCGTACAGCACTAAAAGGCGTCCTAGAAATCATCATGGCCAACAAAGAGGAGAAGTCCCTTAACTTCGCCATTGGCTACACCAGCCACGCATTAAAAATGCTTGAGTCAGGGGCTTCTGACGAAGCCCTTTATACTCAGTTACTTTACCTCCGCGGTAACTTGAGTAACTGGCGGGGAGGGAAGGCAAAGGAAGTACGGTCCATTGTGGACTCTTTTATAAAACGACTGGCACCGACAAGGAGAAAACAGCAATGAAAGAGAAATCATTCAAAGTAATCAGTGAACTGACACCAAAATTTACCCTTATCGAAGGGGATTTTCTCTACCTGGAAATCGCAGGGAGGGAAGGGAAGTTCTACAAACTCGCTGACTATGAATGGCCAACGGCCGTTCGAGAGGCATTAAAGCCTAAGCTGTCCAGGCTCGACACAGACTAGAACGGTGGCCGGGGAGTATGGGCTAACCTTCCTGGCTATCTTTGTAGTCTTGGTATGTAGAATCAGCGAACCAGGTCAACGGTTGACCTACTCCAAAGGAGGGCACAGTGACCAAATCCGACCTTGATAAGAAGAAGCAAAAACTCTGCAAAGAGTGCCAGTTATGTTGCAAACTCCTCGTTGTCTACATCCAAGCCCCGACAAGAATAACTGAGGAGAGGGAATTCTGGAAAGCCCGAGGCTGGCTTCTTCAAGGTACCCCTGACTATCCTGGCTTCAGGATAGTCACTGACAAATTCCCCTGCCCTCAGCTAACTCCCTTCGGTTGTAAGATTTACCACTCCAGGCCTATAATTTGCCAGAGGTATAGTGGCCTCGCAGATCCCCTTGTCCGGGGAAAGTGTAAGTGGAATGAACTCACTTTAGAATTACTGAAGGAGGAGAAGAATGGCTGAACCCAAGATTACCCTAACCATCTCCTTATCCAAATGGAACTCCCTCTCCCCGCCCGAGAAAGACCTGGCCAAAAAGCTAGGCATCTCCATAAGCGTTGACAAAGTCAGGCCGGACCGTCCCGAGCGAGTAGTAAAAGTCGTCCCACTTTCTGAGTATTACCTGGGCTTTCACGTAACTTGTGAACTTTGCGAAGGTAAGGAGGATCAAGTATTCCTTATGAGACTGGATAAGAAAGGCCAGATTCCAATCTTGATCTCCGCGGAGCCGTTTGACTCAGTTGACAAAGTCAGGTGGGAAGAAAGGAAAACTCCTGCTTGCAGGAATTGTGGACATAATCTTCTTACAACTACAAAGCGGAATTTAATAGAACAACTGAAAAGCTGTTCTGTTAGGATTGCAGTATTAACTGGAAGAAAGTTCAGGGTGAAGTCCGAAAGGCCCGCATCATCCTAGACGAAGGAATTACCAAAATGAGCCTAACTAAACACTTCTTACAAAAAGCCCTTTCCCTCCCTCCCGGCCACGAGCTATTTGTTCCGGCACCTGACTATCGCTCTCAAAAAGAACTATTTGTTGCCTTTCGTAAGGAACTCCGTCATATGCTGGAGTATAGTCCAGTAGACGCTACACAACTCCAAATTGAAAAGGCTATTCGCTCCCACAGATACTGGATAATCATTCGGAAGTTAGCCACCAACCCCTTCGAGGGCTATGTCAAGACCCCGGATGGGGAGGTAAAACGTGCTGAGACTCATGATATTGAAAGGCTAAGGCGATTTCAACTAATGCTAAATGATGGCTGGACTGTTGCCGAACTTATTAAGGAAGAGGGATTGAAAGATGATGAGGTTCTTTACTTAAATATTAAAGGAGGTATCTAGTGCCAGCAATTAGACAAGAACGCTCAGGCGTAATGCTTGCTCACCCTGTCTCCGACCGCCGCCTTCGCCAAATCTCTGTCGAAGACAAAGTCTTCACCCAGCCGAAGTACAACGGGGAGAGATGTAGAACAGTGTGGTTTCAAGGAGAACCATTCCTCCTTTCCTCTTATGGAAATGAGTTTCGTTTCTGCAAACGTCTTAAAAACCAAATACTGAAGAAAACAGAGGAGCTTGGCATCGAAGAAATTGCCTTCGACGGAGAAATCTATGTCCACGGCTGGAGTCGGGAGGAGATTGACAGTGCCCTTCGTAGAACTAAAAACTACAACCCAAAGGTTGAAGAACTGGAGTATCACATATTTGACATTCAAGATAAGACTATGCTTCAATACAATAGGTTTGTCTCACTCAAGAATCTCCAGAGCAAAGGGTTTTTCGAACAGGGGCTTCACTTTGTTGTCCCTGAAGCTATTGAAATCCAGGAATGGCAAGACAAAGCAGTTAGTTATGTGGCGCAGGGGTACGAGGGCATTATCCTTAGATCCCCTGTTGGGGAGTATGTGGATCGACGAACTAACAATCTACTCAAATTTAAGCCGACAGAAGAAGACGAGTACACTATAGTTGACTTACTAGAAGGCCAAGGCTGGTGTACTGGAATGCTTGGTGCCTTTCTAGTCCAAGGAAACGATGGCGTATCCTTTGAAGTCGGCTCGGGCAGGGAGCTTACTAAGAAAAATCGTATTGATTACTGGAAACATCGTACTGAACTTATTGGCCGAGTCTTAACCGTCAAGCACGAGCCAATAAAAACCTCCGGTGGCAAGCCAGTATGTGCTGTTGCCTATAAACTTAAATAAGGAGATAAAATGGTACGCGTTAAATTCTCACTACCAGAAGAGCTTATTATTCGCATACTGATTATGTCTAAGCAATCAGGAATTAACATTGAAGATATTCTTAAGAATATCATTACTGAGAAGTTAGAAGAGTACGCCTCTGAAATAAAATTTCCGGGCCTTTAATTTTCTTGTTGACAAACTGGTAACCGCATGATTTAATTATATTAATGAAACAATGCACCCTACAGGAGACTAAAGGAGTCTAAGATGGAACGTTTCACACAGTGTATACTCCCCGAAGAGACTCATCTTCGCCTGGTTGTCCTCGCCAAGCGGAGAAAGACTTCTCTGAAGGAACTCGTCAAAGAAATGGTCACCCAGAAACTGGAGGAATACGATGGCCAAGAAGCAGTCTCAATCAAAGGTGAAAGAACCAGAACCCCAGACCAGCAAACAGCCTGAAGGAGGTAGTGTAATGAGTTCAGAAGCACCCATCGAAAGTAGGAAACGCGACGTAAAACTTCAGAAAGACTTTACTAAAATTCCCGGCAGTGTAGTAATCACAGTCCTTGGAGTCTCCGAAGAGATCGTAGCCACTCCCAGTGACTACCCACAGTCAGTACAAGACAGACTTCCCGCTGTTGCCGTGGGTCATAAATTGGGTGACGCAGCTGCCGGCAGGTCGGGGCAGGATGCCTACGACGCCATAATCAAGGTCCATGAAGGCCTTATGGCAGGGGACTGGAATGTCCGTGCTCCGGCAGCTCCAAAGGTCTCCCTTGCCGATGTTGCAGCCAAGTTTGCTAACCTCTCTGACGAGGAGAAGGAAACAGCAGCCAAACTCATGGCTGCCCTGGGCATTAATCTTCCCGGTATGTAGTTAGATCGAGTGCAGGGTGCATATGACTAAGGAGAAATGTAGATGCCCTACAAGTCTCACGATTGGGAGGCATCCCAAGCCCTGCACTTCCCGATATGTAAACCTTCAACAATAGGTGAGGACGAACCGTGTACAGTCGGTACGTGGAGACAGGTTGGCTGAACTCGTCCTCATTTAAGTACAAAGAAGTGAGTAGCTAATTAAGGAAGCAAGTAGAAGCAAGCTACCGCTTATGAAAAGCTTCCTCAGGAAGCTAATTAGCTACTCTCTTGTTTGCACACAGTAGGTCAACCGTTGACCACCTACACTCCAAAACATAACCTATCCTGAGCGGCCAAGATGCTGCGATCATCCAGTAAGGATGTGGAAAGGAACCAGTCATGAGCAAGAAAATTCTCCTGTTGTCTACTACTGTCAATGGAATTAAGTTCCACCCCGGCAAAGATCATCTTAGTAAAATCAAACCTAGAAGTATCCTCGTTTCTGACCTAGAACCAGACAATAAGTTCGACAAGAATGCAGTTGAGCTACACTTTTGCTATGGGGAAGAAACAGGACCAATAGACTCTGTAAAGCTTGGCTATGTCCCTGCCAAATTCTCCCAAATCATAGCTGCCTTACTCACTATCATCCCACTCGAATTCAAAGTCACGAGTGTAAATCCATCGGCTTTGGAAGTCCTTATTGACATCTATGGAGAATTCTATGACGGAAACTAACATCTTTAAGATTGACAACACTAAACGTAGTGATGCTGTAACATGCCTTCGTAAGTATTATTGGAAATACGAGAGGCATATAAAGACAAAGGTTGGAAGTACAGCACTCAGATATGGAATTGTGTATCATGCTGCAATGGACGCCTTCTACACCCACATAGCTGAGCATGGCTGGTCCCGAGATGGCAAAGCCCTCGAAGCCGCAGTCACAGCAGCCCAACGGGAGTGGGAGATTGAATCCAGAATCCAAACCTTCTATGACGACTACAGAACCCTGAACAATCTTCTTCAAGCCCTACTTCAGTACATTAGCCACTTTGCTTATGACGAGGGGCTGCTGAAGATTCTCAAGTCAGAGGTAGTCTTTGAGATTCCGATGTTTCCTGAGAACAACGCAGAGCTGCTAATATCGAGGTACGAACAGTGTCCTGAATGTGATTCTCCTGAATGCAGTATGAATAAGCCCGCCTTCTACTTCACCGGCATCATCGACCTCGAAGTAGAAATGGCAGGAGTCCTGTGGTTCAACGACCACAAGACCACCAGCAAAGGCACATCCTGGCTTGCTCAGTCCATGCGCCAAGCCCCGCAATTCATAGGCTATACCTACGCTGGCTCCCAGCTCCCTGAATTTAAGGACAACCCTCCCCAGGGATTCCTAATTACAGTCCACCAACTCCTCGCCCGAAAGAATAAGGATGGCAGGTATGGCAATCCAACTATTGACTTTGATAGAATTCCTGAAATTTACACACCTGAGGATATTGCAGAATGGCGTCTTGGGCTTTTCGAGACAGTAAGTAGAATCCAAAAGTGTAAGGAAGCCGGTGTCTGGCCAAAGACCAACGATAACTGCAATCAATTCGGGCAGTGTACTTACTCAATGCTCTGTAGTAATCGGTGCTATCTCGATCCAAGTGTTCCCCTTCCTGAGCAGTATTTTGAAGGAACTCCGTGGGATGTAGCAGCCATTACAAAAGAACGACAAGAGAGGAGGAAATAATGGATGACTGTAACTTTACAGAAACATTAGAAGACAGAATAAAGAGGATACAAGAGGAAACCAAGATTCTAACCACTGCTTATCGTGCATTAATCGAAGTATCTGAACTTCCACGTCGTAGCTTCCCAAATTACTTTGTATCAACAGTTGGATACTTAGCATTAGAAAGTCAGCATGGTAAGAGCGAACTTATGTCATTGTATGAGGCAAGAGCAGAAAGAGATCTCCGACAATCAAAGGAGGAAGAGTAGTGAACCTCAAAAAAGCTGATGACTACATACCAAGCACCGACTTCACAAAATTCTTCATAACTGGTGACTTCGGCACGGGCAAGTCCGAGTTCGCAGCCAGCTTCCCAACCCCTGGCTTTGTCTTTAACACAGACAAGAAGATAGGAACCTACCAGCGATACGGTGGCTGGGACTACGTAGAATATGACTTAAGTCCACAAGGCTGGGTTGAATTTGAAAAAGACATGCGTGAAGTTGGAGAAATGGTTGCTGCCGGTAAGTACAAAACTGTAGTAGCCGATAGCACAACTTCTATGTCAGATATTGCAATGGAACGGTCACTCCAACTCGACCCCAAGCGCAGTCCAACCCAAGGCCCAATATGGAATGTCCACTTCATGATGGTCAGAAACCTTATGGAAGGGATGATTCGTAGGATGCTGAACTTCAACTGCAATCTTGTTCTCATTGCTCATCTTAATATCATCACTGATCAGGAGACTGGTGCAGTACTCGGCATAGACCCGCTTCTCACTGGCCAGCTGGCAGTCCGGGTCCCAGGCTACTTCGAGGAAGTCTACTGTGCCTTTACTCGAACCAAAGAAGGTGGTGGTGTTCAGTGGTATTTGCGTACTATCCCTCGTGGCTTCTACAAAGCCCGAAGTACCCTCAGTGGCCGGGAAGGCTTCATGCCTCCCGAAATCGACAATACTTACGACGCCGTCATCCAGGCTTACAAAGATGGTGTCTTAAAGCAAAAGGCCAAGGCAGCCCTTGCTGCTCGGCAGAAGGAGGTAAAAGTTGGATAATCTTGAACTTGAAACAAGGTTTACTGACCACAAACCAGTCGGAAATCAGCATTACCGTTATGAGCAACTTCGAGCAAAAGGCCGAGAACTTGCTGAACTTATTGAGCTGTACTGCCCTGAATCTCGGGAAAAGGCACTTGCCTTTACCAAACTCGAAGAAGCTATAATGTGGGCAAATGCTGCAATCGCAAGGAGGGAATAATGGAGGCCTATGTAAAGCGTATGATGGAAGAAAAAATCCAACTCAAGGAAAGAATAGATAGGCTAAACATATTTATCTTCGTAGATCCCATCTACGCCGATCTTTCTCAGGAGAATAAAGACCTTCTGTGTGAACAACTACTTCACATGGAAAAATACTTCGATGTATTATCCCAGCGTATTACACTGGAAACCGAGTAGGTCAACCGTTGACCATCTCATCTGACAAAAACCCAAACCAGAAGGAACTAAACCGATGGCTAAGACAAACACAGCACCAGAACCACAACAACCCGACTTCTCCAACATGACAGACGACGAACTCAAGGCTTACGCTGCCGACGACTCTGGTCCTCAACACCCTGACGACACAGGCACCAGTGGCCACCCTGACCTCGACACTGACTTTAACCTCCGAGATGAGTACAAGGAAACTCCTCTCATCCCCGGTGGTAACTACCGTGCCAACATAGTTGCAGTAGCCCACGAAGCCAGCAAAGCATCCATTGCCTTCAAGGTTGTAATGGTCGAGAACGGCGGCTTCATGTCTGATGGCGAAACTCCTATCGACGGCGCAGCAGACTACTTCCGCATCTGGCTTCCAAAGGCCGGGGATGAGAACGAACTTACTTCCTCAGGTCGTATGTCCAAAAGGCAATCGAAAATCAATATGATGAAGCGCTTTGCTGACAGAATGGAAATCGGGATGAATACCAAGGAGGAAATAGCCAGGAACATTGTGGAGAATTCCTGGATTGGTATCCCGGTCATTGTGGCTGTGGACATTGAGGAGTATCAAGGGGTCGTGAGGAATCGGATTCAGAGTATGGTAAAAGACACCTCCCGTTTGTAGTTCGAGGGAATTTTGAAGGGAGAGAGTATTACTGGGAAGACCCCAAAATTCCCTTTTAACAACTAAGAGTACCCGGCCAGAATCGTCTGGTGCCTTGCGTAACCTGGAAATAAGCTGGGCATATAAATCGGAAGGAAGCGTGAGGCAACGGGTACTCAAACTTATAAGATGAGTCGTAAGGAGGACACGCCAGTGGACACTTAACAGAGGCATCTAAGCATAATGCACTGACAATCTGAGATAAGCCACTTCCTGCTGATACAAGACATGGGACACTCCCATAAACCAAAAGAGACAGTAGGAAGTGGTATTTAGAAGGAAACGAAAATGAAGTTTGAGAATCTTTATAAGAACCTCCTAGATATGACTGAGCCAGAGCGCTTGGAGTTTTTTATAAGCTATTCTCAACAGCGAGCTTTTGATATCGCCAATTCTGCAATTATCAAAGAATCTACAAAGCAAGAAAAGAGTGAGAACAAAGCTACTGCCCGCGGGAAGAAGGTTGCTTTATCTAGTCAACAATATGAACTTCTAAAGAAACTAGGACTAGTCTAAAGGGGAATAAGCAATGGAAATTTTCTACTGCTCACCAAGTACCATTAAGATCAAAGAGGGCTTCGAACGCTTTCGCAAAGACATAGGAGATGTAAAACCTCTTGCTGAATCAATCCAACGCACAAGGCAAATAATGCCAGTCATAGTCACCCGCGACATGTACTTAATTGACGGCGGCAGACGCCTTGCTGCCTGCATGATGCTTAACAAAGAAGTTAAGTGTGTCTTCGAAGACGTAGTTGATGATGCCGAGATGCGTGAATTGGAGATAGAGGCTAATTGCCACCGTAAAGACTTCACTCCTGCCGAAAAGGCCTTCGCAATCAAAGAATTCCACCGTCTCCGGCAGATCCGCTACGGTAAGTCTCACATTGGAACTTCTGGAGGCCATACCCTTACTGACACCGCCAACGATCTCAATATGTCCAAAGGAGCAGTCATTCGGGAGATGCAAATCGCAGCTATCGTCGAAATGTTCCCAGACCTCGCATCTGCCAAAAAGCCTGGAGATATACTTAAAGCTGCAAAGGGGATGCAGCGAATAACCGAAGCCATTATTGGGGCCAGAGCCCACGAGGAGGCAGCAAAAAAGAATGAAACTACTTACAAACTCATTCTCGAAGATGCTAACACTTACCTCCCAAGCATACCAGACAGTAGTATCCAAATTCTCCTTACTGATCCTCTCTACGGCATTGATGCTGATAAGAATACTATACAAATTGGAGGGGAAACGGGGGGAAGTCTCACGACTTCGGGATTTAAGATCGAAGATCGAAAGGAAGATGCTTTCTTCCTGTATAAACTCCTGGCTCGGGAGTCTGGAAGATTCTGCACAGATGATGCACATGGATATATCTTTGTTGGACCAGAGCATTTCCACACCGTCAGTAACTTCTTCAGAGAACACAACTGGCAAGTCCACATCCGTCCACTGATATGGATCAAACGGGAGTCAGGACAAAATAACTCTCCCCACGCTTGGCCATCTTCCTGCTACGAAATGGTCCTCTATATGCGCCGAGAAAACTCCAAACTTGTCCGGCAGGGGCAGCCAGACTGGTTTGAGTGCCCTCCAGTAAGCTCTGCAAACAAGACCCATGTATACGAAAAGCCTGTTGCTGTTCTCGAAAACTTGCTTTCCAGGGTCTCTTTGCCCGGCCAAATAATGCTTGATCCTTTCATGGGATCAGGTTCCTCAATAGAGGCAGCAGTAAAAATGAAGCTATTCGCTACTGGAGTAGACATTAGCCAAGAAGCATATCTCTTAGCTCAATCCCGTATGGCTAATCTTAAAACAACTAACGAGTAGGTCAACCGTTGACCATCTCATCTCGAAAGGAACAAAATGCAGAATTTTAAAAAAGCAGAACCTTTTAAACCAGCAGTACGGCCCCGGCAAATCCCACTTGGCTCCCAAATTGAGTGTAATTGTGGTAGTAATTCTTTCCAGATGGGGATACAATTATACTACCTCAGTCCAGTACTAAGCCCCACTGGCAGGCCCCACATCAATCAAGTCCCCGGGTGGATTTGCTGCCAATGCCACAAAATGAATGACTTTAAGGAAACCCCTGAAATCTCAGAATTGTTTGATAAAACTGGTAAACTAAAGCCAATAGGGATGGCATAGAATGAGTAAGCACAAAGGCAGAAATCCTACTAGTAGATACAACATAAAAGGCACTCCGCGTCGAGGCAAAGAAGCTAAAATCCGAATCTGTAATCGGTGCGATAAAGAGTTCCTTTCTCTTTCTAGGGGGAATCGCCGCTGTGCTAAGTGCCACGACGACATTAATGAAGCTAATTCTCGCTACAGTGAGAAGAGTGTTTATGGAACATCAATCTTAGATGTCTATCAGGAGATCTAAACGTGCTAGTAAAGACCGAAGGTCCTCCAAACGCAAGAATCTTCCTAGTTGGGGAAGCTCCCGGAGCCGACGAAAACCTCCTCGGTCGCCCATTCGTAAGCCACGCAGGGAAGGTCCTGGATTCCTTACTATCCTACGCTGGAATAAATCGCCTCGACTGCCTAGTCGGGAACGTGGCCAGAGAACAACCCCCTGGAAACAAAATTGAGTTTTTCTTTGAGGACAGCAAATGTACAAAGCCAAAGACTCTTATGCTGAAGTATGTAAATATGCTTCAACAGGAGATCATTCAGTACAACCCAAACATTGTCGTTGGCTTGGGTGCTACTGCACTCTGGGCCCTAACAGGAATGAGAGGAATCCAATCATTCAGGGGATATGTGCAAGAATGTACTCTTGTTCCTGGAAAGAAGGTACTTTGTACCTACCATCCAGCAGCTGTGAGCCGGGACTGGAGTCTTCAATTCCCAGCAGTAATGGATTTAAGGAAGGCACTGAGGAATAGTGATACTCCCGACATCCCTAAAGATACCCGAGCCCTAAGATGCAATCCATCTAAGCGAGAGTTTATCCAGTACCTTCAATGGCTTACATTCGACTGGAAAGACCCCATCGCTCTTGATATTGAAACCAAAGCAAATTGCCACATCGACATTCTGGGCCTCGCCCACAGCCCCAACAATGCAATATCCTTTGAAATCCTTAGTGGAGGAAGGCCGAAGTATGAACCTAGAGAAGAACTCGAGATTTGGTACTGGCTTTCGCGCGCACTGGAAGTCCGTCCCTCTATCATGCACAACGGCCTCTTTGATGCCTGCGTCCTTTGGCTTCGCAACAGAGTCCTCACAAAAACCATCTTCGCAGACACTCTTATTGGAGCTCATGTATGTTGGCCTGAGCATCCAAGATCGCTGGGGTTCCTCTCCAGTATTTGTCTTAATGTACCTGCGTGGAAGCATCAACAGACACTAACCCCAACACTCTACAATGCCGCCGATGCTGCCAATACTTATGGAGTCTGGGAAGTCCTAAGTGAAGAACTTGATCGACAGAAGATCCGTCATACCTTTGACTTTGAAATGTCCCAGGTATTCCCGGCCGGAATGCTACAATTACAAGGTATCTCAGTAGACAAAGAGTCTCAAAATGATTTACTCAACAGTCCAAAGCAAGATGATCTTGGAAGGGTCATTGGAATCAGACCTAGACTTTCACTCCTTACTAATGAAATCAACAGAATTCTTAACAAAAATGTCAACCTTAATTCCCCAAAACAACTCCAGCAAGTACTTTACACTGATCTTGGACTTCCGGAGCAATATAGGCGAAGAGCATCAATCAACGATCCCAGAAAAGTGACTGCTGACTCAGAAGCTCTACAAAAACTGAGCAAAATCAACGACAATCCTGCCTTAACTATGATCCTTGAATGGAAAAAGCTCGACAAGCTCCAGCAATTTGTTGATGTAACTACCTCTCCCGAAGGAAAGGTCCACACATCTTACAACATAACCGGCGCTACGATGCAGCGCGAGGCAAAAGGATTGGTAGTAGATGATGAAAACGATTACAGATCCTTTGGACGCTGGTCAAGCTCTAAAAGCATTATTCTTCCGTTCGGAAGTGGAAACCTTCAGAATGTACCAAGAGCTGCTAGGAAAATATACAGATCTCCAACAGGATACTCTTTTATCAGTGCCGACTATATCCAAGCAGAGGCAGTTGTGGTTGCCTACATTATCAACGACTTGCAACTCATCAGAATGTTTGAAGATTCTTTCGGAAAGTCTCGGCAGTATCGAAAGGAAAATAACCTCGATGTTCACAGAATTACAGCATCTCAACTCTTCGGTATCCCTATTGATAAAGTCACTCCCGACCAAAGACAAGTAGGCAAAACCCTTCGTCACGCTAACAACTACTCCGCCGGCCCAGGAGTCCTTGCTGCCAAACTCGGCATCGGAATGAAGGAAGCAAAGTACCTGATGAACCTTTACCATCAGCGTAATCCAATGCTCCGAATCTGGCACCAAAAAGTACAGAACGAGCTTCGGTCTACTAAAATACTTTATAACCTTTTGGGCAGGAAGCACCAATTCACTGAAAGGTGGAGTGATGAACTGTTTCGTTCTGCATATTCTTATATCCCTCAATCTACTGTCGGTGATCTGCTTAACATGTCACTTGTCAAGATATACAATAACTACGGAGATCGCATTGACATTGCTCTGCAACTCCATGATGCTGTTTACGTTATTGTTCCTGATCATCTAATTTCCTGGGCAATGCAAGTTATGAGAGAATGTATGCTGCATCCGTTGCAGGTTAATGGGATGGACTTTAAAATAGACATAGATTTTAGTATTGGTCCATCGTGGGGAGAAATGGAGGAAGTTGAATATACAGATTATGTCAAATCCAATCTGCCCGTGTTGCCAAACTAAACTCCTTCGTTGGTCTTGGTGGGAACACCCATCTGAGACCATACAGTATTGGTACTGCCTTTCTTGTGACAAACAAGATCTTGAACCTTGTATTTTTGTCTTCGATAAATCGTAGCAGTAGGTCAACCGTTGACCACCTCCCCTGGATAGGAAAAACGAGTGCCGCGCCGATTAAAGAACTGGATTGATACCTATCTCGAATACACTGAAAACACTGAGTCTGCAACTGTCTTCCACAAGTGGATAGCAATGAGTATGTTATCTGCAGTACTAAGGAAGAAAACCTGGTTCAAGTTTGGCCGATTTCCAGTCTACCCAAATCTTTACATAGTCCTAGTAGGTGAACCGGGAATAGTTAGGAAGACTCAGGCGATATCCTACGGAACTCGATTACTAAATGAGGTTTCTGGAATCCAAGTCTCTGCTGACAGCACAACTCGTGAAGCATTAATAACTGATCTTGAGGGGTGTCAAGTAGTGGACCCCATGCCAGATGGAAGCAACTTCACCCACTCAAGCATTACCATAGTTAGCCGTGAGTTTGAGTCATTTCTCGGGCAGAAAAAAGAAAATACCAAAATGCTCGTCCTTCTAACTGACCTTTATGACTGTGAGGAAATACCGTGGAAGTACCGAACGAAGAGCTCAGGAAGCAACACTGTACCCGCTGTTTATTTAAATCTACTTGCTGCCACTACGCCGGAATCCCTGGCCAGCAGTCTTCCTCCTACTGCTATTGGTGGAGGACTTACGTCTCGAATGATATTCGTCTGGGCAAGTAGCCGGGGAAAGAAAATCCCTATTCCAGAAGATCCCCCGGCGGAAATAAAGGCTGACTTAATTCGAGATCTAAACATAATAAGCCGATACGTAGGCACCTATCAGTTCAGCACAATAGCAAGAGATAAATGGGTTTCCTGGTACAACGAATTTGACGAGCGTAGCACACATCGTATCTGCAAAGACCCGGCCTTTAATGGCTGGTATTCTCGAAAGCCAATGCTTGTTATAAAATTAGCAATGATTCTCCAGGCATCAGAAGGCCCTGAAATGCTTATTGAGTGGAGATTCTTTGAGAAAGCTATAACTATTCTTGAAGAAATAGAAGATTCTATGAGTAAAACTTTTACGGCCATAGGTCGTAGTAATATTACTGCTGACGTTGACTTGGTAATGAATATAGTAAAGAGACTACGAGCAGTCAGCGAAAAGGATCTTGTAGAATCAACCTGGAGGGATATTGACTCCAGAAAGTTTGACAATGTAGCTGATACTGCAATTAGAGCAGGTTGTATAACCAGAAAGTTTCGGTCCCCGACAGGAGAACAAGGTGTATGGTATGTTTGGACAGGAAAGAATTAAGGGAAGGAAAAACCAACGATAGATTGCATAGGAGGATGTGATGGATGAAGGTCTTTATGAATCAATACGTGAGGATGTGGCCAGAGTATGCCACAAACATTTGTACGCTATGCCGCCTGAATTTTCGGATAGCAGTAAGGGTTGGATACTGGCCGATTTAATACTTATGAAAATCAAGACTCGATTACTGTTCCTATTGCCGCCTCCGCCCGACCAGCTTACAGCAAAGAGTGAGCCGTTAATCGGCGGTGCAAGAATCCCCGGAATAACGCCTGGAGAACCCGCAATCAACTATCACCTCAAAGTTGAGGAGCCCCCCACGCCCCAGAGCGATGAGGGGTTGGAAGCGCAGATTACAGAAACCATATTGGGAGTCAGGAACTGGTACAAGAATACCCCCCATGTGGTCAAAGAGATCATCTCCCTCGCCCAATCTCCCCTGCTGGCGAAGATCGCGGAGTTGGAGGCCGAATTCAATAAGCAAAGTGAACGTGCCGAAGCTGCCGAATCGCGCGTCAACTCCCTCACCGACCAGATTAGGGAATGGCTGCGCATGAGGAAACAAAGTCTCGCGTCGTTGGAACAGCAGCTTGCCGAGTGCAGGAAGGAAAGGGACCAGTACAAAAAGATGGCCGAAGATTGGACAACTGCCGCTGATGCAGCGCAACAACCCGAACAATTCTATGAGGAATATAGTGAGAAGACTATGCAGGTGATGCAGGCACTCCTTGCCAAAGCCAGGGAAGACCTGACTTGTGTGCAAGAAAGTTATCTCCAAATGGCCGCCGAACGTGACTACCTCATCCAACTATGCCTCCTGCGCTTTCCAACTTCACGACTGCAACCGAGACGGGATGTCAATTTGGAGATGCGTGCTGAGAAAGCCGAGGCCGAGCGGGACGAACTAAAGGCCCAACTTGCCGCCGAGAAGCCGGTGGGGGGTGAGCCAACCCGTTTTGCTTGGTTGATTGAGCGCAGAGGGAATACAATAGGGGCGGTGTGGTGGTGTGCAGGATCTGAGCGCTGGACCAGGGATGCTAATAAGGCAATTCAATTCCCAGATAAAGAATCAGCAGAAGAAGCCTATATGCTAGTTTTTCCAAACTACTCACCCCTACCTTTCAAAGGTAATACAGGGGATTACGAAGATATTTGGGATATTACTGAGCACGGCTTTATGCCAAAGAAGATGGAGGACGAGAAGTGAGGCTTAGAGTTTTCCGTTATCAACACAAGCTATCGAACACTTTCGGCCTGACGATGAGCTTCCTGAATTTTGGCCGTAACTCATCACCGCTCAATTTTCGCGGTATTACGCTGACCGTGCATCTTGGCAGAAAGGAAATCAGGTGGCAGTTGGCGCATCTGACAGATAGGAGGACCTGAAATGTTGTACCTGATCTGGTTTATTGTTGTAACGGTGGTCGCGTGGGTTGGCATGCTTACCATTGATAGATTTTTGCCCGGCCTCCCGATTGTTAATGCGATATTCGGTGGATTTATAATTGCCGCCTATATCATCATCGCCGTTTGTACCCTTCACAGTATTTACATGATGATAATGGGAGGTGAGTAATGATGAAAAGTATCACGATAGGCATAAATGGCGGCAACACATTAACAAGTGCTGACCGCCGTGTGATAATCGTGAATAAGTGGAGGAGGTTTTAACCTTTCATGGTCCTGCCGGGGCTGGCGTCGGCCCGCAGCTTGACCATGTGGTGTACCAATTTGGAGTCTCAATAATCAGTCCCGTGCTGATGCAGTATGTTGTGCCCGTGCAGGTCGTCAGACCATCCGGCGTCACATAGCTGTTTGAGCACGGTGCTGATTGAGTACACGCACTACAATCTGTCGTAGGTGTCCAGACAGGA
>Ga0187875_10000342_pt1 | contig 40956 bp, 28 predicted proteins | sample June2016WEW_17_1_2_FD_132978 | JGI IMG/M metagenome (GOLD analysis project Ga0187875, IMG submission 132978) | Peatland microbial communities from SPRUCE experiment site at the Marcell Experimental Forest, Minnesota, USA - June2016WEW_17_10 | ecosystem: Environmental > Terrestrial > Soil >...
GAGCTGAGCCCTTGCTTTAACCTTCCGGCACCGGGCAGGTGTCACCCCCTATACGTCGTATTCGACTTAGCAGAGAGCTGTGTTTTTGTTAAACAGTCGCAGAGCGCGTTTCGCTGCGGCCGCCTCGGGCTATAAACCCTAGCGCGGCACCCCTTCTCCCGAAGTTACGGGGTTAATGTGCCTAGTTCCTGAGCGAGTGTTCTCTCGAGCGCCTGTGGATATTGTCCTCGTCTACCTGTGTCGGTTTGTGGTACGGGCGCCTGTTGAACTCCTTAGAGGTTTTTCCAGGCAGCGTGAAATCGAGGACTTTGCGGCCGTGTGGCCTCGGAACTTGTCTCACCGTTGAATGACCCCGTGGATTTTCCTGCGGGATCCGGCTAGCACAAGCCCATCGGGACATCCATCACCCGACTCCTGTATCCTTCTGCGTCACCCCATCGTCAAACGTTCACCAGGCGGGGCAGGAATATTAACCTGCTGTCCATCGGGTACGCCTTTCGGCCTCGCCTTAGGACCCGCCTAACCCTGAGCGGATTAACCTTCCTCAGGAAACCGTAGACTTTCGGCGACACGAGTTCTCATCGTGTTTATCGCTACTTATGCCGGCAGGGTCTCTTGCGTGGTGTTGAGTAGTCCTCTCGGTCTACCGTCAGACTCCACACAATGCTCCCCTACCAAAGTGCAGCGGCTTGCGCCACCGCACATTCCGCAGCTTCGGTCGTATGCTTTAGCCCCGTTGGATTGTCGGTGCATGATCGCTTGACCAGTGAGCTGTTACGCTTTCTTTAAAGGATGGCTGCTTCTAAGCCAACCTCCTGGCTGTCCGAGCGATCACACTTCCTTTCCCACTTAGCATACAGTTGGGGACCTTAGCTGGCGGTCTGGGTTCTTTCCCTCTCGACCACGAAGCTTATCCCTCGTAGTCTCACTCCCGTGCTGTTGTCCGCGGCATTCGCAGTTTGATTGGATTCGGTAACCTTGGTTGGTCCCTAGTCCATTCAGAGCTCTACCACCGCGGCAAATACACAAGGCTGCCCCTAAAGGCATTTCGGGGAGAACGAGCTATCACGGAATTTGATTAGCCTTTCACCCCTACCCTCAGTTCATCGGAGCGATTTTCAACTCACACCCGTTCGGCCCTCCAGCAGCGTTTAAGCTGCCTTCAGCCTGACCAAGGGTAGATCATCCCGCTTCGCGTCTATTGCCACAGACTATTCGCCCTATTCGGACTCGCTTTCGCTACGGCTCGCTTACGCTTAACCTCGCCTGTGACAATAACTAGCCGGCTCATTAAGCAAGAGGCACGCCGTCAGGCTGGGATCCCGCCGAAGCGGGAAGCATAGCCCTCCGACTGCTTGTAGGCATACGGTTTCAGGTTCTATTTCACTCCCCTCGCAGGGGTGCTTTTCACCTTTCCCTCACGGTACTAGTTCACTATCGGTCGCCAGAGAGTATTTAGCCTTGGAGAGTGGTCTCCCCAGTTTCCCACAGGATTTCACGTGTCCCGTGGTACTCAGGATACCGCTTCGAGTCCGGTCCGCTTTCGGTTACGTGGCTTTCACACTCTGTGGCCCCGCTTTCCAGCAGGTTCACCTAGCGTCCGGATTGGTAACTCTACTTATGCGGTCCTACAACCCCGCCGTGCATGCACGACGGTTTGGGCTGTTCCGATTTCGCTCGCCGCTACTTTCGGAATCTCTGTGATTTATTTTCCTCCAGGTACTGAGATGGTTCACTTCCCTGGGTTGGCTCGTACCCGCCTATGTATTCAGCGGGCCGTCTCCTGAGTTCATCAGGAGGGGTTTCCCCATTCGGATATCCCCGGATCAAAGCCTGCTTGCGACTCCCCGGGGCTTTTCGCAGCTAGCCGCGTCCTTCTTCGCCTTCTGGCGCCTAGGCATCCACCGTACGCCCTTAGTAGCTTGACCATAAAACTTACCCCACACGTCCCGATTCATGTCTGATCGCTCAGTGAGAATCGGATCCCTGGTAAACGTGGTCCGGAAGGGTCTTGCAGCCCTCCCAAAACGTTCTTCAGAGTGCCATGCGTATGACCCCAGCCAGATTGCAACCGGGCACATCCGCACGCCGTCGCGTCGAGCAAGCTCGCCTTTCCACAATTCGCTCTACTCGTACAAATTTGCGGCTGACACGCAGCGAACACACCTTCGTGCGAAGGCGCGCTCGAGCATGCCAAGCCAGCTATTCAGTTGTCAAAGAACCTATGCTTCGCGCCTGGCGAAGCTTTAATCTCTTGCTGTTTTACGAGCGTGCCTCACGGCAGGCTCCAGACAACAAAAAACCCGGCGTCGAGCGCCGGGCCAGTCCGTCCCTTTGTACGTACTTCCGTCGGGACGGATTCGCACGATGCTCGACTAACTTTTTATCCGGTATTCGTAACCGACCTCACTCCGAGTCTATTGCGGGACCCGAAAGCCTGAAGGTTACCACCCTGATCGAGACCCGTTTGGCCGAGACTCTCCGGCCAACAAGGAAGTATAGCAGTATTTTTGCTAGCGTCAAGTCGAGAATCGGATGGTTTTTCGCCGTGCCCCCGGAAATCCTCACGTTTTCCTCAGGCCGGCCAGATCGCAGATTGCGGGTCTTGACAAAGCCAGCCGATTCCGGCAGAACAGTTGAGCGCCGGTCCCAGGGGTGGGGCCACGCACGGTAGGATTCAACATTCCGACAAGGTGAATCGTGATTTTGCGTTTCCCGTAACGGGGCGCGTGGGGTAGTGTTTTTGAAGCGAAATTGCATCTCAGGGGGGAAATGTGAATCTAGAACGCGTAAAAGCGATAGTTAGTGGTGTCTTCGTTATCTGCGCCGCGCTGGTCCTGGCGTGCGCTATAGCCACAACGGCAGGGGCGCAATCCTCAAGCACGGGCGCCATCATCGGCACGGTGACCGATCCATCCGGCGCCGCGATTCCGAATGCCGCGGTCAGTGTGCTGAATACCGACACGGGGATTTCTCACGACGTCACAACGAATGACGACGGCTTCTATTCAGCTACTGCGTTGCAGCCCGGCCACTACTCCGTCACGGTTACCAAGGGCGGGTTCGCCGTGTACACCCACAAGGACATTTTGGTGCAAGTCGGCACCCGGCTGACGGTCGACGCGTCTCTCCCGCTTGTATCGACGCAAGCGACCATCACAGTTACCGGCGTAACGCCGCTGATCGAAACGCAGAAGACGGCGTCGGCGCAGACCGTGAGCGAGAACCTCGTCGCGGGGTTGCCCATTAACGGTCGGCGCTGGGAGGATTTCGTTTTGCTCACCCCAGCGGTCACGACCGACGGTACCAGCGGACTATCCAGCTTCCGCGGAATTTCCGGCCTTTACAACGGGAACTCGGTGGACGGCGCGAACAACACCCAAGCGTTTTTCTCCGAAGCGCGCGGCCGCGCCATTATCGTGGCGTACGTCTACAGCGCCGATTCGATTCAGGAATTCCAAGTCAACAACAGCAACTACAGCGCGGAATACGGGCAAGCAGCCGGCGGCGTGGTGAACGCCGTGACGAAGTCCGGCACGAACGAATTACATGGCGATCTTTTTTACAATTTGCGCTATCCGAGCTTGAACGCGCTGGACCCGGCTGCGAAGGCCAGTTTTGCCGCGAACAATCAGGCGCCGACGCAGACGGTCCACCAGCAACAGCAGTTCGGCGGGAGCATCGGAGCGCCGATCATTAAGGACAAACTCTTTTTCTTCGGGACCTTTGACGGGTTCCGGAAGGTCAACCCGATCCTTTATACGACAACCGCGGGGTCGATCAGTTCTTTCGCGTGTCCCCTGCAAGTGACTTCGGCTCAATGCACGGCGGCGCAGGGTTTCATTACCAGCGATCTGATTGGCGCTTTTCCGCGGGACCTGAAACAGAACGTCGGGTTCGGAAAGCTCGACTATCAATTCAGCCCGGCCAATCACCTGAGCGCGGTTGTAAACATCCAAGATTGGGCCGAACCGGACGGCTATAACACGTCGGCCACGGTGTCGAACGCCGGCGTAACCGTCAATGGGTACGGCGCGACGCACGAGCGATTCGTGATCGGCAACTGGACTTCGACGTTCGGAGGAAACAAAGTCAACGACGTCCGCTTCCAGTGGGGCAAAGACTATGAGTACGATCTAGCGAATGCTCCCGGCCCCTTCACGTCTTTGTCGAGCATCGTGACGTACGGTGAGACGTCCGCCCTGCCGCGCCCGGCTTTCCCGGACGAGCATCGCTATGAGATGTCCGACGATTTCACGATTCAGAAGGGCGAGCACAGCATAAAACTCGGTGTTGACGTGAACCTGATTCACGAGTTACTCGTGAATCTTTTCCAGGGCGACGGGAATTACAGTTACAGCTCCCCGGCGCTGCCCACCTCAATCGGAGCCCCCTGCTTGGCGAGCAGCGTGCAGAAGACATTCTGCGGCTGGGTGGCAGACTTGTACAACGTGAATCTCGGAGACACCTATTCGGTTGCCACAGGCAATTCCGACCTATCCCCGTTCACGACGTGCGTGCCCACGACGCCTGTTCCGGCCACTCCCACCGCCTCTACATGCTATAGCTTGACCGGTAAGCACTATTCCACCTTCACCCAGGTGGAGGACCCGCTTACGCACGTTGGAGAAGACGACTTCTACGACAACGATTTTGGCGCCTACGTCGAGGACACCTGGAAGGTACGCCCGAACCTGACGTTCAACTTGGGTTTGCGCTACGACATCCAGCATGTTCCCGAGCCCGCGCGCCCGAACAACGCTACCAACAATCCGGCCGGCGCCTCTGCTCCGCTGCTGGCCTTGGACACTTCGACGTTGAACATCGACAAGGGAGACATCGCTCCACGCATCGGCATGGCGTGGAATTTCGCCAAGAACACGGTGCTGCGAGTCGGATACGGCATCTTCTACGCCAAGACGTCTAACAGCACGTATTACGCGTTGCGCGTAGAAAACGGTATCTACCAGCAAACATTCTCCGGCTGTTCGCCGACGAACACCAACTTACTCGATGCGGCGTGCGCGCCGACGTTCCCAGACGTGTACTTCGTTCCGCCGGGGCCGGCGCTTGGGGCGCCCTTTTCTGGGGCCGTCACACCGGTTGCGATCTGCACAACCACGTCTACACCCGGCGCGTCTCCGACCTGCCCCTCGCTCGCTGGCGGGGACATTCCGACTCTATCGCAGGCGGTCCATGGGATGAATCCGAATTTTGTCAATCCGCGCGCCGATGAGGGCGAAGTGACTCTGGAGCATCAATTCCCGGGGAACATCGCGATCTCGGCCACCTACCTGGTGACCCGAGGCTTGCATCTTCCTTCGAGCTATGATGCCAACGTCGCGCCGAGCACTTCGAACAAGACGTTCAACATCGAGACATCAACTGGTGGCACGTTAATGAGCTACACGGTGCCTTTCTACACCGCCCGGCTGGACCCGACAACGGGCATCATCCTAAACCAATACAGCACGGTCAACTCCTGGTACAACGGGCTTGTAATTACGGTCCGCAAGCCGGTGAGCCACAGCTTTGAGCTGCTAGTGAATTACACCTACAGCAAGGCGCTGGACGACGGAGAGGTTTCGGGCTCGAACGGAACCTTTTTCGGAACGGACGGCGTGAGCGATCCGTACAACCTCAATGAAGATTACTCCTATTCCGATCTGGACCAACGCCATCGCTTTGTCGGGAGCCTCGATTGGAGTCCGAACTACGTCCATGGATCCAACATGTTCGCCCGCCAGGTTCTGAACGGTTGGGTGGTTGGCAGCATTGTCACGGCTGTCTCGGGCCTTCCGTACAGTGCCATGATTGGGACATCGACGGTGACCGGCGGTATCGACGGCGGATTGTCGGGCGGTGTCGTGAGCACCAACGCCAGCGCGACCGGCGGACGTGCGACCTGGCTGCCGCGCAATTCCTACAGATTGCCGGCATGGGTCAACATCGATCTACGGCTGGAACGGGATTTCACGATCCACGAACGCTACAAGCTCGCGTTCCGCGCCGAGGCGTTCAACCTGTTCAACAGCCGCATCCTTCAGGGTGTGAACACGGAAGCCTATACGGTGTCGGGAACGAACATCCTTCCTTTTTCAGCGTTCCAGACGCCATCGACAACCTCCACCGTGCTGGACGGCGCGCGGCAGTTGCAGACGGGCTTCCGGTTTGAATTCTAACTAAGGCACTTCGGAAGCAAACCAACAGCACAGGGCGCCCCGATTGACCGGGGCGCCCTTGTTGTTTTTGCGCGCATTGCTTTTCACCGCGTGAGTCGCGCGGCCGCTAAAAACAAAACGGCCGGCCCCACGAAGGGACCGGCCGGAATAATTAGCCGTGAGAAAGGACGAGGAAACTATTGCTGCTTGGCCGCCGGTTCTGGCGTGGATGCATCGGAAGCCGCGGAGACGGCGCCGGAGACCTGCGATCTGCCGTTGGTTTCGCGCGTCAGATAAAGCATGAACGGCGTCACCTCGAAGGGCATCATTTCGCGCTCTGCGACGGTGCCTACCGGTTTGCTCTTGAGCATTTGAAGTTGATCGTCCCACGGATCCATCTTCACGCGGCCACCGAGCGGCAACGCCACGACCTGAGCGACGCTCGCCCCCGTCTGCGGATTCGTCGTCGTGTGCACCGGTGACGAAGTGGCTTGAGCCGTGGTGCTGATCGGCACACGGTCGCCCAAGTTCGGGGCGATCAGATTGGGAATTTCTTTGGAGCGTTGATCCAGGGCTTCGATGAATGCGTTGGCCGTGGAGATTTGATCCTTGTAAGGGGAATTGCGCAGCAGTTCGGCGGCCTTCACATCGGCGGATTGCTCTTCTTCCGGAGTGCGCGCAAATCCGAAGTGGCGGAAGACATCTTTATCGTCGAATAAGATGTTATCGAAAAATGCGTACTGCGAATTGATGCGGTGGCCCAGCACAACGTGAGCCAGTTCGTGCGCCAGCATGGCCGCCAGGCTGGCCTCATCGGGCAAAACGTCAATCAGACCGCGGCTCAGAACGATGGTGTGGCCGATGGTGAAAGATTCAAGCGTTGAAGTGAGCAGCACGCGGCAGCGGATATCGGGCTGAATATCGAGATTGTTGGTCACTTCGAGATTGTTCACAACCGTTTCGAGCACCTTGTCAACTTCGCCTCTAGGTGCGAGCAAGCCCATGCGTTCGAGGCGATCCGTGATGTTGTCTTCGGCCTGATGGTCCCAGGAGCGTTGTGCCTGCACCGGAGTAGGGTCGTTAGCGGTCTGTGTCTGGTCCTGTATCGGTGTCGCCGCCTCGACCATCACCTTGCTCAATTCTTCTTCTTCCCTGGCACGGCCTAGGTTGTAACCCCACAGGCGCGTCTGCCCCTTGAACTGAAGCCGCTTTCCAAGCGCATAACGCAGATCCGATTCTTCGCTGTAAATGAACGCGGGCAGCCACAGGTTCGGGCCGGAGTTCACGCGCCAGCTATCGAAATGGAAATAAAAGCTGCCGGCCGAGCCGCCGGTGTATCCGCCGTTGAAGCGAACCACGTGGTAATCCTGATCTTCCACCCAAATACGTCCGGTGAAACGCCCCTTGCCGGAATGCGGAAGCGGCGTGACGTCGAACACCAGGCAGCGAACCTCACCTAGGAATTCTTGGCGCACATAGTCAAATTTGTAGTGCTGGCGATCGAAACCGGTATCGTCCAGATAGATCATTTGCAGGAAGCCGCGCGGCAAGAAATCCATCTCCATGGTGAAGATCGAGCCCAGGCCCTCCATCACACGGTGGCTTTTGTTTTCGCCGGTGTTCAAGGAAACAAGCTCCACGCCCTTCGAGAGTTCGGCACGGCCCAAGAAATATTTATCGCCGGCCGGCACGGGGCCCAGGTCCTTGTCATCCCGAAGCTCCTGAATGTAAGTCTCCACCAGCGGCGAAAATTGCTTTAGGCTCGCTATCTCCTGGTGCTCTTGGGAGATGACCCGGTCCACCACTTGATTCAGCGTGTCCGGCTGATCGGCGGCCCGCAGCGGAACGGCGCTAGAAGCCAATCCGCCAAAGGTCAGTACCGCGAAAATCAATCGCAGGGTCCGCATAAATCCTCCGAAAATCTAGTTCGCAATCTCGAATTCAATGTGGACGGTGGCAGGAAAGTCCACAGCATGGCCATTGCTCATCGCCGGCTTGAATTGAATTTGCTGCGCCGCGCGAATCGCCTGCTCATCCAGGCCGTGTCCCAAACCTCGAATCACGCGATTCACCTGAACGGGCCCGGAGGCCGGAAACACTACGTCGAGCAAAACTTCGCCCTCGATACCCAACTTGCGCGCCTCGTCGGTGTAGACCGGTTTGGGCTTTGCCAGAATGATGATGGGCGTCACAGCCGCCGCGGAATCGGTTGTCTTGGTCCGAGCCACCTCGGCGGGTGCGTTGCCGTTCGAAAAGCCGCTAGCCTGCACCGTACCGCGCGACCGGCCTGAGCCGCCGGCCGGCGGAATGGCCGTGCCGTTGCCAAAGCCGGTGCTCGCGACCGTGCCGCGCGCGCCATTGGCGCCGCCGGTCCCGTTTCCGTAGCCTGGGCCGCCAGGTAGATCCGGCGAGCCGTAGCGATTGATATTCGCCCCTTTGTTGGGGTTGGAGGGGCCCGAGGCCCCGTTGGGGTCTCCGAATCCTCCCGTTTGAACCTTGTCAACCGGCAGATTCAATGTCGCTTGAGCGGCGCTGCCTGTGGAGAGCATTCCGGTTTTCACCGGCTCGCGCGGCCGGGCCGGCTTATTGTCCGGCATATCCAGATTGACGGGCGTAATGCTGGCGCTCAGGTCCGGTGCGGCTACCGCAGCGACGGCTTTCGGCTTGGGCTGAGGCGCAACGATGCGCGGCGGCGCGATCAGGCGAGCCTGCTGCGGTTCTGGCGGCGGCTGCACGATCGGAGGAGGCGGCTGCACGCGAGGCTTGATGGCCGGCGGCTTGGGCGGCAGCGGCACGTCGGTGGGCGGCGTCGCAATCTCCATCACTTGATACACAATCCTCGGAACCAACTGCTTGGGAAACAGCATCGGCACTGCTACCAATGTTGTGGCGGCCAAGACCTGGAAAACCAGACTCACGCTCATGGCGCCCCAGCGTGCATGGCCCGAGGGCAGCAGCGAAAACCGCGCGGGTATGCGCTTGTCACCAACGAGCGATTTCCAAGCGTCTTTCTTCGGGGAGGGTGCCGAAGTGGGAAAACCAAGGTTAAGAATCGAGTCGATTGGCCCAGTCAATGTCGTGATCCTCTCTTTTTTGTTTCGCGTGCCGCAGGCGCAACGCATTCATATTCATAGCTGTCAAATACCCCCCAACGGCACGCCGGGCTGAGTGAGCTCTGTTTTGTGCAGTACCAGCGTACTGGGACGAACGGGTGTTCCGAATAGGACTTTTGTACCACTGTTGCCTAAACGCCACCTGAAACGCGCATGGGCTGGGAGCCCAGAGCCCCAACGGCTGAGGAGGAAAACTGGAGCCTGACACGGCATAACGAGCAGACTCAGGTGCCTGCGACTTGCGGCAAGCTGACCTCTTTCGGAAGCGTACCACGAAAGCGATTGCCAAACCACGGGACCCCACTGATCGAAAGCCCCGCTACTGCTAGGATGGAAACTGACTCCGAGCAGCGCGCGGGGCTTTCTTGACGAATACCTTTGGTGATTGCGCTACGCTAATTCCGCCCGGCTCATCGACAGAACCGCACAGCAGCGTTGCGATCGCAATCGCTTAGCGATCGCCGAAACTATATCCGATCCAAACCGATCCGCCGGTGACGTTGTCGGTGAACTGGTTCGTGAAGCCTGGCACATAGCGGTAATCAAATTGGGGACGGATGAATATGTGCTCTGTGACGTAGATCTGCACGCCCACGCCGGCGTGCACGGCGAAGTGGTTATCTTCGTTATAAAGCTCGCTTGCGTTGCCAGCAATTCCGCCGGATGAAATCGGCACGTAGACGCTGGTTCTGGCTCCGCCGGCTCCGCCTTCAATTTTCAACGCGACGCGCTTTGTATTGATTGGCGCATAGATGCCGTTGAAATCGTAAAACGTTTGCCGGAAAGTGAACGGATTATAAGTTTGCTGCGTGGGTTGAAAGATGCCTTCAAACCCCAAACCGAAATGTGGGCGGAACATATAATCGCCCGCAAATCCCATACTAAAACCGCCGAGAGAGGGATCTTTTGCGCACGTTGTGTCCGTGCCGCCCGGGGTGCAGGATGCACCCGTGCCCGTGTCGGTGCCTAGACTGTTTGCTTTGGCGCGATTCGTTCCGAATCCCATGGATATATCGAATGTGTTGCCCTGCGCATGGACAGTCAGGGGAATCGCGAGAAACACCAGTAAGAATGGAAGATAGCGGTTGATTCGTCTCACGTCAGAAGTCTCCTTTAGCTCAGTTTTGCAGAAAGTGGTTGTGGACGGGCGGTCGTCAGATCCATAACGCCAAAGATGACTGTCGCGTCTGCAGCAAACACGCCTTCACGCCCGCGTATCAGTCTAGGCACCGCGCCCCGCACGGCTCCGTTTGGCTGACCCTTATACAGATGGGAGCGAGGCCGTAAAGGTTGGATTCAATTCAGCTTAGTTTGGATGCGGTGCGCGGAGGGAGCGGGCGACGTTTCGCGCATGCGCATCCGGAGCGGGTGGCGCTGCAGGACGGCCGGAAAGCGTGACATACGACGAATTGCCTCCTACGCCACGATCAGAAGTGGCCTGAAATCAGTCGCTAAGGATGCTGACAGACACATAACGTTGAAATTCTAAACGATTACCAAGAAAACAGAAATATATGTTGCATCGCGCCCCTAATGTATGGCAGATTGCCGACCGCCACCGGGGTGGCTATCCGTTATTCAGATAATCCTTGGAATGTACGCATGTTCTGAGGAATCAACTAGGAGGGGTTAGATGCGCCAAGTTGCCATCTGCCTTGCTTTGCTGTTCGCTGCAAGCACTGCCTTCGCTCAAACCGGCGGAACCGGCTCCATCCAAGGTACCGTCACTGACCCATCCGGAGCGGTTGTGTCCGGCGCCGAAGTCGACGCCACGAATAACGCTACCGGAATTAAAACCGAGAGCACCACGACCGATACCGGGTTTTTCGTCATTCCTTTGCTGATGCCCGGGACTTACACGGTCAGCGTCACCGCGACTGGCTTCTCAACATTGAAGCAAGAGCATGTGATCGTGGATGCGCTGCAAACCGTGACTTTAAATCCCAAGCTGCAGATCGGAGCGGGCAGCCAATCGGTCACTGTTTCGAGCGAGCCGACGATGCTGCAGGCGGACGATGTCCACCTTGGTGCGTCGGTCGAGAATGAAGTTTACGACTCCCTGCCGCTCGCGATGGTCAACAGTCAATCGCGCGACCCTGCATTCTTCGCCAGCCTTGCCCCAGGCGTCACGGCCACCAGCTTTCAGCCGACCGGGACAGACCTCAACTCCTTCAACGGCGGCCAGACGTTTCAGAACGAAATTTATATTGAAGGTCTTCCGATCACCAGCGCTGGCACCGGTGGTGACACGCGCAACGTGTCCTTCGGTATGTCGGTCGAAGCCATCGAGCAATTCCAGGTGGAGACCTCCGGTTCTGAAGCGATGTATGAAGGACAGGGCGTTGAGAACTACGTCGTGAAGTCGGGAACCAACAAATTCCACGGCGGCGTTTTCGAATACCTCCGGAATACGGATTTCGACGCCCGCAGCTTTTTCAATACCTCCAGACCCGTCGAACATCAGAACGAATTTGGCGGCACGTTGGGGGGACCGGCGATCAAAAACAAACTGTTCTTCTTCGGCAGCTATGACGGCTACCGATTTAACAGCGCCTTCGCTCCCGTATTCCAGACGATTCCCACGACCGCCATGCAGTCGGGGGACTTCAGCGCTCTTCCGACGGGCGATAACATCTACAACAACGTTTGCGTCGGCGGCAGCTGCACCAGCATACAATTTGTATGCCCGGCGAACAGTACGAATGCTGCGAACGCCGGCAAAGCGAACATCATTCCAGGCTCACCGGCTTGCCCCGTCCCTTCGGTCGCGAACCCGATTTCCGCGGTTTCGCAATCGTTCCAATCGTATCTGCCCGCTCCTACGAACAGCGCGATATCAGGTAACTACCTATCGCAGGCGGTGCCGCAGATCGTCGATCAAGACACGACTACCGAGAAAGTTGATTGGGACATCTCGAATCGAAACCGCCTGTTTGTCGTGTACAGCTTTGGCCGATACCTCGCGCCGACCACTGGCAGTTATACACCCGGTACGTCGGCACTTCCGCTGCCGTATTTGCAAGCCAGGACCGTTGGGGAGCACGTGACAACGTGGAATGCTCACGAAACCTTCACGATCAACTCGGGTTTGGTGAATGACTTCGGCTATGAGTTCAGCCGGCTGTTGGTACCCGAAACCAGCGACACCGCTGCTGGCAATTACCCGGTAAAGGCGGGGCTCGCTGGCCTGCCGCCCGGAATTGCGGACGAGGCATTCCCGTCAACCACTTTCAGCGGCGGTACCGAGCTTCCGATCAGTTGGGCCGGAACGAACGCAAACGTCTCCACAGAGGCTCAGAACACCTACACGTTGCAGGACAACATCTCGTTGGTGAAGAACAGGAACCACTTTACTTTCGGTATGCAGTGGCAGGCGCTCGAAGACAACGACAATAACCCGCTGACGGGTTCGCTGGCCGCTTTCACCTTCACCAACAACGAAACCACTTGCGTTAATACCTCGTGCGGAGCGAAGTCCAACGGGACGCCGCTCGCCACGGGAGGAAATGCCTACGCGAGTTTCCTTCTCGGACTCGTCGATAGCAGCACCATCACTCAAGATTCGTTCGCCGAATCTGGCGGACGATACAAGGATTACGCCCCATACGTGCAAGACGACATCAAGGTCAACCAGCGTTTGACGCTGAACCTGGGCCTGCGCTGGGACGTCTGGGGTCCCTATAAAGAAGAATACAATCGCGAGTCGTTCTTCAATCCCAACATCAGCAACCCCGTCGCAGGCGGAATACCGGGAGCGTTGGAATTCGCAGGTTACGGATCGTATAGTTGCGATTGCTCGACCGTGGTCCACACCGATTTGAGGAATTTCGGTCCTCGGATCGGAATTGCCTACCGGATCGGCAATAACACTGTGATTCGGGCCTCTTACGGGATCTTCTACGCGCACGCCGGTGGAATCGGCGGGCGCACCGACGGGCGCCAGGGATTGGGCTTCCTCGGCTTCACATACAGCAACTCGGCCAGCGCGACGGGAAATGGCGGGGCAGCGTATAACTGGACCACCGGCGTACCTGGCCAGCTCGCGCCGCCATTCATCAATCCAAGCTACGGAACTGCATCCATTTGCGGCGGCGCCCCCGTTGGGTCGTCGAATATTGGGTGCACGACTGCGGCACCCGGAGCCGCGGCGATCGGATCGACGTCCACGGGGCCGACCCTGAACTACGCGAACCCGTTGCAAGACGGCATACCGCCGTCGTACCAGGACATCACATTCCAAATCCAGCATTCGTTTACGCCGAATATGACCTTGAGCGTAGCGTATGCCGGCAGCCTTGCTCACCACCTGGCCGGAGCGGGCGTTGCGGGGCCAGATACCAACCAGCTTTCGTTGGCCTATCTGCCGTTGGGCTCGACGGGCATACTGACGGCGGCTTTGAATCCCAGCAATGCTGCGGCGGAAGCCGCGACGTTGAGGGCTGACCTTACCACGGACGGCATTGCAATTCCGGCGTGGGATGCAGTAGGATGCGTCACTTGCGAGCCGTTCCCGTTCTTCACGGGCACCGTCGGACAAGCGCTCAAGCCTTATCCACAATACACGGGCCTTTCCGATCCGTGGAACGACGTGGGGAACTCCGCGTATAACGCGCTTCAAATATCGTTCAACCGGCGCATGTCGCACGGCTTGACCTTCATGGCCAACTTCACCTGGAGCAAGGAGCTGGACGACCTGGCCGGCGTGCGATATCCGGGTGCGGATAACCTTGAACGGGCTCCCGGTACGATCGATCGTCCGATCGTCACGCAAGCCGAAATCGTCGATCAATTGCCGTTCGGCGCGGGTCACGCAATGGCTAGCCAGAACCGAGCCGTCAACGCGATTATCAGTCACTGGCAGGTCGTCTCCGTATTCACCTTCGCCAGTGGTGCGCCGTTGTCGGTCACCGCATCGTGCACCGGCTACGGGATTATCGACGCGTCCTGCTATCCGAACCTCGTGGCGGGCAACACCACCGCGTGGGCCAGTGGCCTTCCCGCCCCCGGCACAGGTGGTTTGAATCCGAATGCAACCCACTACCTCGTCGCGGCGGCGTTCGCAAATCCGGCGGTTGGCACGTACGGAAACGCCCCGCGCATGGCTCCCTACAATCTATTCGGTTTTAACCTGTGGGATTTGGACCTAACCGTTCGCAGGGATATCCCGATTCACGAATCGTGGATGCTTACGCTGCAAGCGGACGCGTTCAACCTTCCCAACATCGTCAACTTCGCGGCTCCAACCGTTGGCAATTTCGCTGCGTCGGCCTTCGGAGAAGTTACATCTCAAAACAACCAGCCGCGCAAATTGCAGGTAAGCGCCAGGATTTCGTTCTAGCGGAACGCGAACCTGCGATAACCCGCGGCTTGGGAGTCGTTAATCTCACGGGCCGGGAAAATACAAACGAAAACCAAAGAGCCCTGACCGCAAAGGTCAGGGCTCTTTTCTTTTCTGGCGCTGTTGGCTGGCGCAGTTTTCCCGACAGGTTCGAGTGGATTTGACAGCTATAGCTTGCGGGTCTGGGTCAAGGCGGAATCGACTTCCGCAACCTTTGCGGCTTCCGCATCCCAGAACGATTGCGATTTCATCTTCTCCAAGTAGGCGTGGGAATAGCGGAACTTGGTCCAGGTCTCTTCTTTGTAGCGGAAGAGGCGCTCCTTCTGTTCGCGCGGGCGGACGTCCAGAATTTCCCGCGCGTCACCGCCGCGGAAAATTGACTCGCACCAATCGCCGAGTTTCTTCTCGTCGAGCGGCGCTTCGCGCTGGGCGAGGTCCGCAAGCACGGAGGGGTACCGGTCGAAACCATCCGTCGCGATGGTCACCACATTATCGTCTGGTCCGAGGCCCAGATGGCGGGCCATGCGAATCGCTCCAAGGATGTTGCAGATGCTCGAGATGCCGAAGAGTCCTCGAAATTGCCGAAGAGAGCCGGGCGGCAAACGCAGGATTTTTTCGGCCAGCGGCTGGCGTTGCTCCAGGAGTTCGAGTCCTTTGACGCAGTCATCGTCGTGAATCAGCACCACGTAATCCGTCGTCAGCACGTTGTGGATCAGCGTGACCATTTTGTCGCCGATGCCTTCGATCCGGTGGGTGCCCTGGCTATTGTCGAATAGCGTTGAGCATTCGCGGGGTTCGAGCGCGGCCACAATGCAATCGGGGAAACGCGATTTGATCTCGTCGGCGGCGGCGATTGTGCCCGCCGATCCGGGTGCGGAAGCAAAGGTCGCCACGCGGCCGTTGCCGTACTGTGCGGCCACTTCCAGCGCGCTGCCGCCGGTTACGTAGCGATGGAAGCGATAATTGGGCAGCAGCTCGAACTGCGCCAGAATTTTGTAGCGCGGATCTTTTTTGTAATGCTCGGTGCGCTCGAGCACCAGGATGACGTCGCTTTCCGAGCCCGGGGTCAGATCCAACTCGCCGCCGTATTGCCGAATCCTCTCGTAGCGCTCCGCGCTCATGTGCTCGGGCATGATCACGATCGCCGGATAGCCCTTCAGGCGAGAGATGTACGCCGTGCCGATACCGAAATTTCCAGTGGACGGGCCAACGATTGTGTTTTCGCCGACTGCGATCTCGCCGGCCAGTTCGCCTTCCATCAACGTGGCGTAGGCGGGCCCGACTTTGTGGCTTCCCGACGGAAAATCGTGGCCGATCATCACGATGATGTTGGCTTCCACGCCGGTGAGTTCCTTGGGCAGCACGACGTGCCGAATCCCGCCGTTGGGCGCGCGCCATGTGATGTTAAACAGATTGGCGGGATCGAGTTCGTGCGCACGGGCAGCCAGCGCCGTCGTGCGCAACGCCGCCAGCAAGCTCTCCGGGTGCAGCATCTCGCGATAGGTGGGACCCGGAATGGTGGCCTTCATTTCTCTCTCCAATGATCGAATTCGCGCAACACGATGGGGCGCATCAGAACCGTTCCCAAAGCGCGCGCGCTTGCTTTGCCGCCTTTTCGGCCACGGCGCGCTCGTCCACGGTGACGCATTCCTTACCGCGGACAACGTAACGCCCGCGCACCAGCAAGGAATCGATCGGCGCGTTGGCGATGCCGAACAGGATGTGGCCAAAAATATTTTCGCTGCGGAGCGGCGTGGGCGGGTAGTAATCCACCAGTATCAGATCCGCTTGCGCGCCAGCTTCAATCCGGCCGAGTTTCCATCCCCACAGTTTTTGCGCAATCGTGCGGTTGTTCAGCAACGCCGCGGCATAGGCCTCGGCATGGCCCACGCGTGGATCGCCGCGGCGCAGCTTTTGCACGTGCAGCGCGGTCTTGAACTCTTCCCACATGCGCGGCGTATAGCCGTCGGAGCCGAGACCGACGAGCACGCCGCGTTCGATCATCTCGAGCAATTTCGAGGAGCCAACCGCGTTGTTGCAGTTCGATTGCGGATTGTGGACGACGTTGATGCGATGCCGCGCCAGTTGCGCGATGTCGCCGGCATTCACGTGGACGCAATGCGCTGCCAATGCGCGTTCATCGAGCACGCCTAGATCGAGGAGCCGCCGCAGCGGAGATTTGTGGAAGCGCTGCCGGGCCTGGACAACGTCGCAAAGGTCTTCGGCGGCGTGCACGTGGAAGCCGGCGCGCAGCGAGCGCGCCGCTTCGACGCACGCGCGCAACGTGCGGTCGCTGAGCGTGAACGAAGCATGCAAGCCAAAACTTCCGGCGACGAGGCCATCGCTCGGCTGCGATCGAAGGCGCTCGAGGAAACGCACATTTTCTTGCAAGCCTTCCTGCGCGCGTGCGGCGCCGTTGCGGTCGGTCGTCTCATAGCAGAGCACGCCGCGCAAGCCGACGTCGCGAAACGCTTGCTCGATCAGATCCAGGCTGCCGGGGCAAGCATTGGGGCTTGAGTGATGATCCACCAAGGTTCCTACGCCACACTTTGCCGCGTCAATCAATCCGACCATCGCGCTTTGATAGACGTCTTCTTCGTCCAGCGCGCGGTCAAGGCGCCACCAGAGCTTCTTCAGAATCTCTAGAAAATTCTTGGGCGCGCGCCCGGGCAGCGCGAGGCCGCGTGCCAGCGTGCTGTAAAGATGCGTGTGGCAATTGATCAGCGCGGGCATCAGCAGCTTGCCGCGCGCGTCTAAGATTTCTTCTCCCGGCGCCACGCGCGGCGCGGCCTCTGCTTCGTACACACCGCCGATTGTGCCGTCGTCGCGAATCACCACGACGCCGCTGTCGAGCACGCGATTCGCGGCATCGAAGGTGAGCACGCGAGCGTTTTGGATGATCATGATTTGCGCGTGACCTGCACGGCGGGAGGAAACATTAGTTGCCCCCCGGCCCAGAAGCCTGAGATTCGTGTGCCGCCTTCGCCTTCCAGCGCGCGCGTCACATGCTCGGTCGAAGTGATGATGCATTCCTCGCCGCCCTGCTCGATGAAATCGATCGCCGACTCGATTTTTGGCCCCATCGTGCCCGGCGGGAATTCTCCGGCATCGAGATAGCGGCGCGCCTCGGCCAGAGTTAGCGTGCCCAACCATTGCTGGTCCGGCTTGCGGTAACGAATCGCGGCCTGCGGCACCGAAGTGACAATGATCAATTTGTGCGCGCCAATCTGCGTGGCCAGCAGGCTCGATGCGCGGTCTTTGTCGATCACCGCTTCGACGCCGACAAGGTGACCGCCCTCCCACGCCACCGGAATTCCGCCTCCGCCGCAGGCGACCACGATCGCGCCGGTTTCGCAGAGTTCCGCAATGGCGTTCTTTTCCACGATATCGAGCGGCCGCGGCGAGGGCACGACGCGGCGAAAACGTCCGGGCTCAATTTCGTGGATGATCCAATGCGGTTTGTCGCGGCGAATCCGATCGACCTGTTCGGCGCCGTAGAACGGCCCGATCGGCTTGCTCGGATGCTGGAAGTCGGGATGATTTTTGTCCACGACGACTTGCGTGATGATGGTAACCACACTGCGCGGGCGATGCGCCCCCGATGCATCGTTGCGGAGAATTTCGCTGGCCAGACGCTGAATCATGTAGCCCATGCCGCCCTGGCAATCCGCCGCACATGTGTCCAGCGGAAGATGTGGCACAGGATTGGGCGCGGTCTCGCCGGCTTCGACGCGCAGCAGTATGTTGCCGATCTGCGGCCCGTTGCCGTGCGTGATCACGATTCGGTCGTCGGAACGCAGAACAGGCAAAAGGTGCCGAAGCGTTTCAGCGGTATGCGCGAATTGCGCGGAGATCACTCCCGGCTCGTTCGGCAGGGTGATGGCGTTGCCGCCGAGTGCGATGATGAGAGTCTTTGCCATATGATTTCACCGCGCGCGAGAACGCGAACTGCGTCGAGACTCCCCTTAGCTCGTCGAACTAGCGAGTTGAGTACACGATTTCTTTCTGGCTCATCGTCAGGGCCATGATGGCTTTCGCCGTGTGCAGGCGATTTTCGGCTTCGTCGTAGACCACCGATTGCGGGCCGTCGATCACTTCATCCGTCACTTCATTGCCGCGATCGGCCGGCAGCGGATGCATATAAAGCGCTTCGCGCTTCGCGAGTTTCATTTTCGCCGCGTCGCAAATCCAGTGGCGATACTGCGTGGCGATGCGCAAAGATTCTTCGGGTTTCTGCCCCATGGTATCCAGGCAGCCCCAGCTTTTCGGAATCACCACGTCCGCGCCGCGGAAGGCTTCCTCCATCGTGTTGGCGACTTTGAAATGCACGCCGACGGCGTCGGCATTGCGCCGCGCGGCCTCCAGCGTTTCGGGCATCAGGAAATATTCCGGCGGATGCGCCAGCGTCACGTCCATGCCGAAGCGCGGCAGCAACATGATCAGGCCCTGCGGCACCGAAAGCGGTTTCGCATAGCTCGGCGCGTACGCCCAGCTCACGGCGACTTTGCGCCCGCGCAAATTGTTTCCGAATTTCTCGCGGATGGTCATCAAGTCCGCCAGTGTTTGGCAGGGATGGTCCACGTCGCATTGCATGTTGATCACCGGCACATCGGCCCAGCGCGCCACTTCGCGCATGTAGGCATTGCCCTCGCCGGGGATCAGGTCGTGGCGGATAGCGATCGCGTGGCCGTAACGCGAAAGGATGATGCCGGTATCCTTGGCGCTCTCTCCGTGTGAGACCTGCATGACGTCCGCGGTGAGAAAATTCCCATGGCCGCCGAGTTGCGTGATGCCGGCCTCGAAAGAATTCCGCGTGCGCGTAGACTTATCGAAAAACATCAGAAAGATCGTTTTGTCCGGCAGATAACGGTGCGGAATTCCTTTATGGAATTTGCGTTTCAGGTCGGCGGAAACGCCGAGCAGCGCTTCAATTTCCGCGCCGGACCATTCCTGCGTGGTGATGTAGTCCTTGCCATGGAAAAGCGCCTTCTTCGTTCTTGCTGATTTCTTTGTGGGCACCGGTGCTCCTTAATCGGTTCGCTTCGCAGGGCTGCGGACGCTTGCGGAAACGTCCGGTTCCGGATCGGCGAGCCCCGCGACGTTGGCGTAATGGACGTGGCGCGGATCGGAAACGGCGCGGGCCAAAAGTTTCAATTGATGATAGGGCAGCATCTCCAGCGTGCGGCCGGACGCATCGCCGCCGGCTGCGCCATCCGCCGCGTCCGAAATAAAGTTCAATTTCCAGCTCAAAAGTTTGTCTGTGCTCAACACGAATTCGGCCTCGGCTCCTCCGTCATCGAACCACGCGCGGTCAGTCGCCGGATCAAGGCGCAGCGTGTAGCTACGCCCTTGGATCGTTCCGTAGATCGCGCTGCGCGGTCCCACATATGAAATGTAGAAGCCGCTGCTGCCGGCGTACCTGCGGTAGGTTTCGAGGCTGCTAAAAAACCGCGGCTTTTCCAGGTATGGCCCGCCATCCTCCGGGCAGAATACGTCGCAATTGCCACATTCGTTGCAGGCATCCGCGTAATTCCCCAACTGATGTGCCTTGCCCACTTTGAAAACGCCGCCGGGCGTTGGCGTCGCGCGGGAATCGCGCGTCAGCAGGTAATTGGAGTACGCGATTTCAGCGGGCTCGGTTTCGTACACGAAATTCGCATCGTTCGGGCAGTCCGGAACACATTTGTCACAGTTGATGCAGTCGTAGAACCACAGGTGCGAGCCGATTTTTCGCGGCACGCCTTTGTTGCGCTCCCAGCGATAGCGCGGATCGCCGGTGGCCTGATCGACAAGCCCCGGCGTGTTCAGCAGCCCGGCAGTCTCCACCAGTTCCTGCTCGATCCCCGCCAAGCGCGACCGCAGCGCATCGGCCGCCGCAGCAGGCAGGTCCGCAGCGAGCGTTCGTTCAAAATCTTGCGCCAGCGCGGCGCAAACCGATCCGAGCGAAATTCCCGGTGCGGCAAGGCACTGCGTCAATTTGCCCCGCACGGTGTCTGCGAAGAACTCTTCGGCGCGCGTCGAGATCGCGGTGGCTCCGGAAGTGACGCGGTCCGCTTCTTCGAGTACTCCGCGGATCACCTGCTCGATTGCCACCTCGGCGTTTCCACCATAGCGCACGACGAAATCCGGGATGCGCGTGACGCCCAGCTCGTGCATTTTCGCGCCGAGGTTGTCGAGGTATCGGCTCAGCCGGCCATAGCCGCCGGGGCGCAGCAAGTCAGTGCACGTCGTAACGGGAACAAGGTTCATGGCGACCAGGTTCCCAAAATTGTGGGCATCCACGCCGGCGGAAAAAGAAATGGGAATTTGCGCGCCCAGGTGCTCGCGCAGTTTCTTGACGAGGTTCATCGTGATCACATGCAGCGGCGGCCCGGACATGTACATGTCATCGTCGCTGAAGAACACGCCGCGATTTTTAACCACCAGCGTGTTGCTGCACTTCACCGCCATGCGTTTTCCGCGCGCGCGCGCCAGACGGTCCAGGCGCGGGATGATCTCCATCGCTTGGCTAAATTGCAGATCCTTCGCAAACGCCTCCGCTGCGACTTCAATTTCGTGATAGCCCATCACGTCATGCAGCAAATGCGCGACCATCTCGTGGCCGAGCAGCGTTGGATTCAGCTTGATGCAAACGTGCACGTCCATCTCGGTCAGCAGGAAGTTGACGATGCCTTCGATTTCCTCGGCGGGGCATCCATGGAACGTGGAAAGCGTGATGGTGTCGCTGATGCGCGTGGGGAACGGCAGCTCGCGATAGCGCGCCCATTCGCCGGTGAGCCCGCCGCGCAATTCATCCACGATCGCGGATGCATCCTTCATCGCCGCAATCCACGCCCGCACGCGCGCCGAGCGGATGCCTTCGAGACTGTAGCCCACGCTCATATCGAAGATCGTGTCGGTCGAGCCCGGGCAAAAATCCTCGCCGAGCAGCTTCGAGGCTTTCAGGATTTCGATGAACATCGCGGCGCCCACATATTCACGCAGCGATTGTTCGAGCTTCAGCTCCTGCGACCACTCCACGTTGTAGCCGACGTTGGCGACGTCGATGCACGGCCGTGGGATTTTCAGCTCGTCCAGGATTTGTACCGTTTTCAGTTCGATGATGCGCGAGCTCGCCAGCCAGGAGAGCACGATGTTCTGCGCGAGTTGATCGTGCGGTCCCGCAGCCGGGCCCACCGGTGTGGAGGCGCGTTCACCGTGGAAATGAACGGACGTATCTATGCCGCGAAGCCCGCGAAAGAACTGGGACTTGGGCAAGTCAAAGATCTTTCCTTCGCGCTGGTATTCGAGGAACGCTCGCCGCAACAGCAGCGGCAGTGGGACTGGGACGAGTTCAGCCATGGCCTCACTTCATTGTGGAGCTATACACGAGAGGAAACGCCGCATAGAACTGCGCGGCTTCCACCAAGTGGCGAATCGCAACCCGCTCGTTCACGCTGTGCGCCACGTCTTCTTCGCCGGGACCGAAGCCGATTGTCGGCACACCCATCACACCCATTGAGCCCACGCCGTTGGTCGAAAACACCCATTTGTCCACCACCGGCGGCTTGCCGTGCAGCGCTTCATAGGTGTGCACGCCGGCCTGCACCAGCGGATGCGATTCTTCCAGCACCCACGTCGGGTAATACTTTTCCGTGGGATAGACCAGGCCGGTGTAACTCGGCGTCGCGTACTTCAGCACTTCGATCTCCGCGTCGAGCCCGAGCTTATCGAGCAGCGCCTTCACTTCGGCGACGGCGCTTTTCTGCGTCTCGCCGGCAGTAAGCCGGCGATCCAGGTGAATCGAGCACGCAGCCGGCACGGCGCATAGCGAAGGGGAGACGGATCGGATTTCCGTGATCGCGATGGTGCCCTTGCCTAGAAACTTATCGTCGCGCAATCTCTCGTTCAGTTTCGCCACTTCACCAAGCAGCGGTGCGATTTTGTTGATTGGATTGTCGCCGCGTTCCGGAGCGCTGGCATGGCAGGAACGCCCGCGCACATGAACTTCGATTTCCATACGGCCGCGGTGGCCGCGATAAAGATTCAGATTTGTGGGCTCGGTGACGACGACGCAATCGGGCCGGATCCCGTCTTCTTTCAGTATGTAGGTCCACGCCAGGCCGTCGCAGTCTTCTTCCTGCACGCTGCCCACGGCGTAAAAAGTGTAATCGCCTTCGAGACCGAGCTGCTTGATCAGCTTTCCCGCGTAGACCAGGCTGGCCATTCCGGCGCGCTGATCGCATGAGCCGCGCCCGTAGATGTAGCCATCCTCCACCTTGCCCTGATACGGATCCCAGGCCCACTCGCGCCGGTCGCCGACGCCGACGGTATCGGTGTGCGAATCCATCATGATAATTTTCTTGCCCAACCCGATGCGTCCCAGGATGTTGCCCATCTTGTCCACGCGAACTTCATCGAACCCAACTTTTTGCATTTCTTGGCGGATGCGCTCGATCACGGGCCGTTCCTGGCTGCTCTCCGCGGGAATAGCGACAAGGTCGCGAAGAAAACGCACCATATCGGCTTCGCAAGCTTGCGCCGCGGCCGCCAATTGTTCGCGGTCAATAGAAATTGCTTTTTGGACTGTCATGGGTCTCCCTTAGCTAGTGCCGCGGGGTGGCGCGCGGAATTGCGGCGCCGACGCCGGCAGGTTCATCTGAAGTTTCTTCCTCGTGCTTTTCCTTTTCTCGCAGCGCGCGCAGCACTTCCTCCGGCCTGATGGGCAATTTCCGGAAACGCACGCCGATGGCATGGAAGATCGCGTTGGCCACAGCCGGAGCCGGCGCGTTGATGGGTATCTCGGCGATCGCTTTTGCGCCATAGGGACCCAGCGGCTCTTCGGTTTCCACCAGAATGGTCGTCAGCTTCGGCATATCTTTCGACGTGAAAATTTTATAATCGGCGAATCCGGCATTGATCATTCGCCCGCGTTCGTCGAGCTGCATTTCTTCCGCCAACGCGTAACCCAAGCTCTGCAGCACCGCGCCTTCCGCTTGCCCTTCGGCCTGCATCGGGTTGATCGCCACGCCCAGATCCACTGCCGTCACCAAATGCGGCACGCGGATGCGGCCTGTTTCCGTGTCCACTTCCACTTCGGCAAACTGCACGCAGAATGGCGGCGGGCTATCGGTGTTGAAGTGCGAGGCGTGGCCGATGATCTGCGTCTTCTCTTTGTACATGGCGTGGAGAGCGAGGTCCGTCATGCTCACCGATTTCTGGCATTCGCACTTCGTGACGACTTGGTTGTCGCGGCACGTCAGATTTTCTACCGGCGTTTCCAGCATCCGGGAGGCAACTCGCAGAATTTGCTCGCGTACGTTCTCCGCCGCTTTTTTCACCGCGCCGCCGGAGATGATCGTGGTGCTCGAGGCGTACGCGCCCACGTCGAACGGCGTGAAGTCGGTGTCCGCGGAGTAGACGATAAATTTGTCCAGGCTCACGCCCAGCGTTTCGGCGGCAATTTGCGCAAGCACGGTGTCGGAACCGGTGCCCAGATCCGAAGCGCCCACTTGAAGATTGAACGAGCCGTCTTCATTCATCTTCAACAGCGCCGAAGCCCAGTCAATGCCCGCGATTCCGCTTCCTTGCATCGAGCAGGCCACGCCAATGCCGCGCCGAATGTGGCTGCTCACATCTTGCGGAGCTTTGCGTTTGCGCTCCCAATCGGCAGCCGCCGCGCCGCGCTCCACGCATTCCGGCAAGCCGCAGCTGCGAATCGTGCGCGGCAAGCCTTTCTTGCCCTCGCCGAGTTGCGCCGCAAGATCGTCGATATCGCCTAACTGGATGAAATTCCTTTGGCGGAATTCCAGTGGATCCATGCCCAATTCGTGCGCAATCTCATCCACCAAACTTTCTTGCGCGAAAAATCCCTGCGGACATCCGTATCCGCGGAACGCGCCGGCCACTGGCGTGTTTGTGTACACCACGTGGCACTCAAATTTCATGTGCGCTGTGCGATAGAGCGGCAGCACTTTGCTGCCCGTGCTGCCTTGCACCGTGCTGGAATGGCTGCCGTACGCTCCGGTGGTGGCCAGCACCTTCAAGTGGTTGGCGACGATTGTGCCGTCGTGCATCACGCCCATCTTGATTCGCAGGATTTGCGGATGGCGGCTGCGCGACATGTAGAACTCTTCTTCGCGCGTGAATTCGATCTTCACCGGCCGGCGCGTGGCCAGCGTCAGCGCGCCGCAAATATCTTCCAGCAGCATTTCCTGCTTGCCGCCGAATCCGCCGCCGATGCGCGGCTTGATCACGTGCACGCGCTGCACAGGAATCTGTAGGATCATCGCCACTTGGCGCCGTGCGTGGTAAGGCACCTGCGTGCTGCTGCGGATCACCAGGCGATTGTCCGAGTCGAGCCAGGTGATCGTCACGTGAGGTTCGATCGAGCAATGCTGTTGGCGCGGCGTCCGGTATTCGCGCTCGAAAATCATGTCCGCTTCACGGAATCCCTGTTCCACGTTGCCGATTTCCTGATGAATGTAGGCGGCCAGATTGTGCTGCGCGTCGAATATGCCGGTGGAGTCCGGTTCGTCATGGATCATCGGCGCGCCCGCATCCATGGCGTGCTCCATATCGAGCACCAGCGGCAGCACTTCGTATTCGACTTCGATCAGCCGCAGCGCTTCTTCCGCCTGCGCCCGCGTTTCCGCGGCCACGGCGGCCACGCGGTCGCCGACGAAGCGCACTTTGGAATCGAGCAGATACGTGTCGTACGGCGAAGGCTCCGGCCAAGCTTGGCCTGCGGTGGTGTGCGGCACGCGCGGCACGTCTTTATACGTCAGCACGGCGTGCACGCCTGGCAGCGCGCGTGCTTTGCTTGTGTCGATGCGTTTAATGCGCGCGTGGGCGTGCGGACTGGGCAGGATTTTCCCGTAGAGCATGCCGGGCACGGCGATGTCGTCGGTGAATGCCGGCCGGCCGGTGACCAGCTTCACGCCGTCGACCTTCGTGACGCGTTTGCCGACGACGTTGTAATCGTGGCTCATCGCGATTTCACCTTCGCCGCGCGCGGCGATTTCTTGCCGCCATTTGCGCGGCGTGCTGCTGCTGCGGCCAGCACAGCTTCGATCGGTTTACGGAATCCGGTGCAGCGGCAATAATTTCCCGCGAGCGCGTCGCACACTTCCGCTTCGGTGGGATCGGAGTTGCGCGCGAGCAGCGCCTTCGTGCTCAAAATCATTCCCGGCGTGCAGTAGCCGCACTGCACGGCGCCGTGGTCCAGGAAAATTTCCTGGATGGGATCGAGCGTGTCGTCCTTCGCGACGCCTTCAATCGTAAGCAAGTCGCACCCATCGGCCTGCGCCGCGAAAAGCAAACACGAATTGATTGCGCGGCCATTCACCAGGACCGTGCACGCGCCGCATTCCCCTGTCTCGCAACCGCGCTTCACGCCGAAGTAACCTTCGCGGCGCAACACATCGAGCAAAAGGTCTCCCGGCGCGATGGTCCATTCTTTGGCTTCGCTGTTGATAACGACCTTGACGCGCAGCAGAGTCGTTTTCATAGCAAACACCCGGCTCTCTCCGCGCATTCGCGCAAGGCGCGGCGCGTCAGCACCGCGCTCATCTCGCCCCGATATTCAGCGGTCGCGCGCAAATCAGTAATGGGTCGAATTTCCCGCGTTAGCGCGTCGCAAGCGGCTTCGATCGAATCCAGCGTGAGCGTTTGGCCGATCAGCGCCGCTTCTGCTGTGCGCGCTCGCAGCGGAGTCGGTTCGATCGCTCCCATCGCGATTCGCGCCCAGACGCATTTGCCCGCGCGGTCCACTTGCAAGCCGGCGGCACAATTCACGATGGAAATGTCGCTCTCCGTGCGCCCGAGCTTCTGATACGACCATCCGGTTCGCCCACCGCGCGGCGGTGCGGGAATCAAAATCTCCACCAGAAGCTTGCCATTCAGAATCGTGCGATCGGTCCCAAGAAAAAGCTCCGCGAGCGGCACGCGCCGGCGCCCGCGCGCATTTGCCAGCACAACGGACGCATCGAGCGCCAGTAGCGGCGCAGCCGTGTCGGCTGTAGCCCAGGCGTTGGCCAAGCCTCCGCCCAGCGTGATCATATTGCGGTTTTGCACGGAGCCGCAGGTTGCGGCTGCCGCGGCCAAAATTCCGTCCGCGAATTCGCGAATCGGCCGCGATTCCTCGAGCGCGGTCATCGTTGTCGCCGCACCGATCGCCCATCCGCGGTCTTTGCGCCGGATGTAGTCGAGGCCCAACCGCGATACGTCCACCAGCGTGCGCACCGTTCGATTTTCACGCAGCGCCGCACCGGTGCCGCCGGCCACCACGCGCGCGCGGCGTCCTTCGCGGTGCAACGCTCGCACGGCCTCCCGGACGCTTGTGGGTCGGAGGAACTCTTCGATGTGTTCGAACGCCATTTTTGGAAAACCGAGGGCGCGCGCACGGTGGACGGAGCCATGCGCCTGAGGTCAAGGCCCGCTTTTCAACGAACTGAACGACACTTCCCCGTTACAGCCGATTATATCACCGGAAAAGAGGGGTGCTTCCAATCATTCGCGCGGATAATCGACGGTGTTGTGCTAGGACGGAACCTGGTGTAATTGTCCGTAACTCCTTGTTTTCAATGACGATACGGCCCTCAATGACCAGCGTGCTCACGCGGGTTGGCGCGCACAGCAGCAGGGCGGAGACCGCGTCGCCTGCGCCGCTGTAACCAACGTCGCGCAAATCGAATAGCGCCACGTCGGCTCGCTTGCCGGCTGTGAGGCTGCCGAGGTCCGCGCGGCCCAGGCAGCGCGCGCCTTCAACGGTTGCCATGCGCAACGCGTCACGCACGCTGAGCGCTTCCGCGCCGTGCGCCAGGCGTTGCAGCAACAGCGCCTGCCGCGCCTCAGCCAGCATGTGCGAGCTGTCATTCGAGGCGCTGCCATCCACGCCCAGCCCCACCGGGCAGCCAGCGCCGCGCATATTCAGCACGGGCGCGATTCCGGAGGCCAGGCGCATATTGGAGCTTGGGCAGTGCGCCACGCCGACGTGCGCGCGGCCCAGTCGCGCAATTTCGCCAGATCGGAAGTGAATCCCGTGCGCGATCCATGTGGAATCGCCAAGCCAGCCGGCGCTCTCCAGGAATGCCAAGGGACGCTGGCGGAAATGCTTGCGGCAATAAATCTCCTCGTCGCGCGTTTCGGCCAAGTGAGTGTGCAGACGCACGCCGTGGCGATGAGCAAGTTCGGCCGTCGCGTGCATCAGCTCCTTCGACACCGAGAAAGGTGAAAACGGCGCAAGTCCGATCTGCAGCATCGAACCGGGGCGCGGATCGTGATATTTGCGGATCAGGCGTTCGCAATCGGCCAGAATCACATCTTCTTTCTGCACCACCGAATCGGGCGGCAGCCCGCCCTTGCTGCGGCCGACGCTCATGCTCCCTCGCGTGGGATGGAAACGGATGCCGATGCGCCGCGCCGCTCCGATCTCCGCGTCGATCAGTTTCGTTTGCCCGCGCGGGAATACATAGTGATGGTCGGCAGTGGTCGTGCAGCCGCTGAGCATCAGTTCCGCCATGCCCACCAGCGCCGCAACGTAGAGCGCCTCTTCATCGAGGCGCGCCCAAACGGGATAAAGCGTGCGCAACCAGCCGAACAAACTCGCGTCCGCCGCGCCGGGATACGCGCGCGTTAGCGTTTGATAAAGATGGTGGTGTGTGTTGATCATGCCCGGAATGCCCACCAGGTAGCGGCCGCTCATCGTGCGCGTGGCGCGCAGCGCGCGTGGTGGCCGCGTTCCCACAAGCTTGATCTCGCCGTTCTCGGCGTAAAGGAAGGCGTCGCGCAAGACGGTGTTTTTCTCATCCATAAGCGCGAGCGTGTGGATGTCACGAATCAACAGAGAGTCGGATTTGCCGGCAGATCGACTCATACGAAACTCACTGAGGGAAATTCGGCCACTGGATTTGGGCTCAGCTGATCAAACCTCTTTTTCGCAGCGCTTCCTCTAAGCCAGCGCCGTCGGGCGCGACCTCAAAGGGTTGGGACACCGCCGATTGCGCTGCGCGGATATCTTTCAGGCCGTTGCCTGTGATCAGCGCGAGCGCGCTCGCTCGCGGCGAAATGATTTTCTCGCGCACCGCGCGGTGCAGGCCGGCCACAGCTGTCGCCGCGGCGGGCTCGGCGAAAATCCCGGTGAGCCGCCCCGTAGTGCGCATCGCTTCCAGGATTTCCGCATCGCTCACGTTGAGCATCGTTCCGCCCGATTCCCGCACCGCATCCACGGCCTTCTTCCAATTTCGCGGCACGCCAACGGCGATGCTATCCGCCAATGTCTGCGGCGTGACGGGCTGCAACGTTTTCCCGCTGTGGAATGCAGCGGTCACTGGCGCCGCGCCTTCAGCCTGCACGCCGAGCATCTTCGGCGTGCGCCGGATCAGCCCCAGCAATTTCATCTCGCGAAACGCTTTCCACGTTCCGGCAATCGTGCAACCGTCGCCAACCGAGACCGCCACCCATTCCGGAACTTCCCATTCCAATTGTTCGCAGATTTCCAGGCCGACGGTTTTCTTGCCCTCAACTAGGTAGGGATTAATCGCGCAGTTGCGGTTGTACCAGCCCCATCGCTCGCAAGCTTGCTGGCAGAGTTCCCAAGCCTGGTCGTAATTGCCGAGCACGCGCAGAACGGTGGCGTTGAATATGAGCAACTGCGTCACCTTGGGGTCCGGCGCGCGCTCCGGCACGAAGATCACGCTCTTCAGTCCGATCGATGCGGCCATGCCGGCCAGCGATGACGCTGCATTGCCCGTGCTGGCGCATGCGATGATCGGGCAGCGCTTCTCTCGCGCTTTCACGACGCCCACCGAACTGGCGCGATCCTTCAGCGATCCAGTGGGATTCCGCCCGTCGTCCTTCAAGTAAAGCGTCTTCAGGCCGAGTTCGCGCGCCAGCGAAGGCGCCGGCGTCACCGGCGTCCATCCCACCGAAAGCGCCGGCAGAGCCGCGCCCTCGCGGATCGGGAGCAGTTCTCGATAACGCCAGTGATTTTTCTCGGGGCGCGCTGCAAGCCGGCGGCGCGTGAGCCGCGGCGCGATCGCTGGATAGTCGTACAGCACGTCAAGGATGCCGGTGACGCCGCAGGTGGGGCAGGTATAGGCGACGCGCGTCGAATAAATCGCGCCACACAGCACGCATTGCAGCCCGCGCACAAATTTCATTTTTAAGTTCTCCGCCGCGCTCTTACGTTACTTCTTTCCGCGGCGGAAGCCTAGCAGGTTCGCCTCATTCCTTCACTTGCTTCTGTGCTCGCGCTTATTCCAACTCAAATGCGATGTACATCAGTACGCCGCCCCGTTCGATTTGCAGCACCATGGGCGTGCCAGACGGGACGCCGCGGATCCCTGATCGCAGATCGTCCAAAGTCAAAATCGTTTTTCCGTTGAGTGAGTGGATCATGTCTCCCTGTTGCAGATCGGTCTCGGACTCCAACATGTTCGCCGCCAGCGCCGCGACAATCACGCCGGAAGGACGCCGTAATCCGGGTAATTCGGCAGCCAGCTTCTCATTGATATCGACGCCAAAGATGCCAAGCCTGGACACCAGCGATTTGGCCGGGTCGGAGAGATCGGCGATTTGATCGACATCCGATCGATCTTCCTTGACTGGAATTTGAAGCGTCAGTTTCTGAGTGCCGCGCAAGATCACCGCTTGCAGCACGGCATCGCTGGGCCGCGTAGAAATAATCATTTTGGCCAAAGCCGTGCTCCCGAGAACTCGCCCGTCCAGACTCTCCAGAATGTCTCCGATTTCGAGGCCAGCTTTGTCCGCGGGGCCGCCGGGCTGGACGTCAGAGACGATGATGCCTTCCTGCTGAACGAGGTTGAGTCCTTGTGCGAGGTCGGAAGTTATCTGCTGCAGGTCCACGCCAATCACCACGTGATGGACATGGCCGAACTGGCGAAGCTCGTGGTAGACAAACTCGACGGTGCTGCTGGGAATCGCGAAGCCGAGGCCTTGGCTTCCACCGCTTTCGCTCACAATGAACGTATTGATGCCAACGATGTGGCCATCGGTATCGACCAGCGGTCCGCCGCTATTGCCCGGGTTAATCGGCGCGTCGGTTTGGATGTACACCGATGGAACGTCAGGCAACACTTGTCTGGCAACCGCGCTGACCACGCCCATGCTGACCGAATTCTCAAAGCCTTCTGGATTGCCAAACGCAAGAACGATCTGCCCTTTTTCCAGCGAGTTGTAGTCCGCAAACGAAAGCGCCGGCAGGCCGCTGGCATCGACTTTCAGCAGAGCGAGATCGATCGTCGGATCGATGCCAACGATCTTCGCATCCATCGCAGGCAATCGATCGGTGAGGCCCAAACTGGCTCTCACCTGCGAGCCGCCCGGCGAAGCCGTCAGAAACACGCGCACGCGCTGCGCGCCTCTCACCACGTGCGCGTTCGTGACGATATATCCATCCGGATCGACGATCACTCCCGATCCAAGTACGCGACTTCTGGCAACCAGGCTCGTATCGCCCGAATTCCCTTCGTTCACCGCTTGAAATCCGGTGACCTGAACTTGTACCACGGACGGAGACACCCGCAGCGTGAGAGCGTCAAGTGAACTGCTGAATTGGGATAACAAATCCGTCCGGCTGCCCGTATTGGTTGTTTGCCCAGCCAGCGAACTGCTGAGCATCAGGAAGGCAAGCGCAGCCAACGAAGCGTAGCTCGCTCTGCGGGCAGCTCGATTTCTAGCGACATTCATGATCAGAATCCTCCACTCTAATTGGACGCGATGACGCGCGGATTGGGTTCGCGCTTGTCGCCCCCACCCGAAATCAGACTTCGCAGTTAGTTCTTGTTCGGCGCCGGCGGTGCGGTGGTGCCGCTGGCATTTTTCTTCGGCTTATGGGCGTCGTGGCCGTGAGGCGAAGCGGGAGCGGGGGCGGCATTGGGAGCGGGCTTCGGGGCGCTCCCCACATGGATCTTTTGCTGCAACATCTGGTGAATTGGTTTTTCCGGCGGGGGCTTCGGCACTAGGCTAAATTCAATGGCCGCGAGCGGCCCGTTGTCACCCGAGGCCGACACCTGCAAGCTCGCGGGAGTCGACAGCATAAGTTCATCGGGAATTGACTGCGGGTCGATCGCTATCGTGTATTCGCCTTCTTTCAAATTATAGAAACCAAAGTCTCCATCTTCGTCGGGTGTCGTGTAGCGATCCGTGCTCGCCAGGCGGATCACCAGGTTTCCTATCTGCGTACCAGGCGGCGCAGTGATCCTCCCTGTCAGGCGAACCAGCCGCACCACTGTGAAATCCGTGTGCACGCGCAACCGAGGTGTCACGACTACCTGCACAGACGCATTTGGCCCAGCTTCGTAATCAGTGGGCAGTTGTTCGGTATCCAACCCTACAACGTGGGCACCTTCAGACACATCGCTGAACGTATAGTTTCCCGATGAGTCCGTGAGGGCCGACCGGCCGGAATCCAAGCTTACCGAAACGTTTGGGGATGCCAGCATTCCGGTAAGGGCCGGTTCCGTCACTCGTCCCTGTATGCTGCCCACCAGTGGCACCCGCGCAGCCGCGTATTGATCGATTCCGGCGCTCGACGACATCGCCTTCCCCCACCGGAATGCTTTCCCTAAGCGGAAATATCCGCTCCATTGTTGGAACCCAGGCACCTGTGTAGCGCCCAGGTTCGCTGTCGGAAATAGAAAAACGTTTTCCGGGTTCAGCGCTGTATTCAGATTGTCTCGAGACGCTTCTGCTTGCAGGCTCCACCCAAGGCGCAATGGCACGCTCAAGCCAATCACTGTGTCCGAGTACGCGTTGGTGCTGAACACGCTGCTATTCACTAAATCGTTGCCCTTTTCAAAATTCGCGTAGGCTGAGATCCACTTGAGGTTCGTTTGGATAGCCCCTCGTACGTATATCGTGTTTCGCGTATCGGAGGTTTGCGAATTCTGATATCGCACGGCGCCTCGCAACACGATGCGTTTCCACGTGAAGGTGTCCTGTCCTTCGATAAAGTGTTGCGTTTGCAGCACGGAACTTTGGTTTAGTTTCATTTCGATATACGAAAAGCGCACGCTATGCCGCCGGAACCCCCGGCTGACATCCATGCTAAGTTGCTGGTCGTCGGAAACTAAGGTGGGCTGCGCCGGATTCACAGTGGTCAAATGCAACGTAGAAATCGACGCGTCGACACTCACAGCCCATGGCAACGTGAACGACCCGCCGCCTGAAATCCCGGAGCTATGGAACGTCGGCAGCGAGGGATTGCCCTCGAGGTTATTCGAGTATTCCTCGCCTGAAGCGTTCAAGTCCAAACGCCGTGTCACGTGGTAATGACCTTCTAAAAATGAGCCGCGCCGGTCTCCTGAAAACGATCCCAGCAATGGAAGATATGTAACACTCTGAGAAACGTAGTTCGCTTTCACGGTAAATTTAGGCCGCTCCCACGACCACGCGGCGAAAAATGACAGAGGATGCTGCGCCACCAACGACGGCGCGAACTGCGTTGCCTTGGTGTAGTTCACCTCCCCGAAGAAAGTCATGGCCTTGCTAAGGGTGTACGAGGATTGCAGGGCGATGCTGTCGGAAGTGCGGAACACGTGGCCCGGAAAATAAAAGGTCGATTGATTGGTCAGCACGCTGGGATTAGTGTCCAAGTGCAGGTATCGAACACCGAAATTCAATCGTTCGCCGATCGATTGCTTCATTGTTACGCCGGCGACGATTTGGGGCAGCTCCAGCCTGTACGCGATTCGCTGGCCGCCGAGCAAGGTTTCGTCACCATAGAAGACTTGATACGCCCGAGTCTTGCGCTTCATCGTCACGCCAAAGCCGCGGGCCGAAATATCGGGAGTAGAGACATTGTTGATGGCATTCCCCAAGAGATTGGAGGAGACCTGCGCATCGCCGGCCACAAAATCCCAGTGCCAGCCGAATAAGGGCACTTGCTCGAGAGCTACAAACATCGTCCCTGTATGAAAGCCGTCCCCGAAAGATCCTTCGAGGCCTGCATCGAGCACACCAATTCCGGGAAGGTATTCTTTGAGGCTGAGAGCTACTCCGGCAGTGTAAATCGCCGATTGCCCGCTGGCACTCAGGTAATAACCCTCAAATGCGAGGCCTCCTTGCCCAGCGGTCTCCGACCAGAACGGGAGTTTGGGGCCGGCCGCGGACTGAGACGTCGCGGCGCTGCCGCCACTCACGTCAACAATTTCTGACGATTGCGCGCGCAGTCCAGCCGAGAAGAGCAACAGAGCTGCGACCACGGTCGCCGCTCGTGCCGCCCAATCTTTCAAGTAACACAATTTTGTTCCCTTTGAGCATACTGCCGGCCGGAGGTTTCTGCGGGGTACCAACTCGCGGCCGCGCGCATTGTCTCTGGACGAAGCGCGCCATCGAGTGGTCTTCCGTGCCCTCTGGTATGCACTGCATGGCTGCTATTTTTCTGCTTTTTGCACCGGCGGCACGGCGTCGACTGTTACATCGGCGTCGCCTTCCTGCACTTCACCGGTACCGATGTCCACGCGCGCCCGCAGCTTGTACTGGCCTGGGCCCAGATGTGTTTTTAAAGGAAACACGAATCGCTGACTGCGTTCGCGCAACACCGGCAGCGACTGAAATTCATCGGTCTCGATGGTCTTGCCGTTGGCATCCAGCACGTCCAGCGTTCCGATTGGCCGGAAGTACATTTTCCCCGAGTTGCTTAGCACCACCACAGCCTGGAATCCCGCGTCTTGTCCCTTCACCGCCGGCGTCGCTTCGAGCGAGATCTCGTCGAGTTTCCCGATCACCGGAGGCGTGCCCACCACGATGTAAAACGCACCCACGACGCGCACGGCCATGTTTAAGCCCATCCCGCCATTGGTATCGGACACTGCGGGAAGCGTCGTGAAGCCCGCCGCGCAGTTGTAACTGCCTTCGGGAAGGCCGGCCGGGAGATGGATCGTGTAACGGACGTTTAAGAACCCGTCCTTGTCAATTGCCATCTCCATGGGATTCAGAGTGAGCCAATCCTTGCAGGAAGTGGCCGCTTCCTTCGGCTGATTGCGCTCGAATTGGGGCGTCGCCGATTCGTCGATATCGAAATCCAAGACCTCGGCGCGTACCCGGGTGTTCAGACCGGACTGGCTGCTCAGCTTGACGGTGTTCGAGTATTCCTGACCGGGGGCCATCCGCAACTCCACGCGCATAGGCGCGAGGCCCAGCCCCACTTGCGCGTGCGCGCTCGGCGCAAACGCCGGATAGACGGTTAAACAAAGTCCGATGACTAAGGCTCGGTGTAGATAACTTGCACGCTTATTGAACATGATGCTCCTTGTTGATACGTCCATGAGTCTTGGAAAGTGTAAGAAATCACTAAGCTTGCGGGGTTGTGATTCCCCGACCCGGTCGCTACCGTCGTGCCATTTCCGGTGTTGCTCAACGCCGCCGCGCCCGCACACGTCACTCCGCTCGCGCTCGAACACGAGATCGTCACCGCACTTATGGGAGGCGTGTGGCAGCCGGTGAATGCCGCGGCCAATGCTTTCACGTGGACGGTAAAGGACGCAGGATAGAAAGTTGTCTTGAAAGAGACGTTCGTCGTGGCCGGTGTGCTCGCTACGCTTAGGTCCGGATCGCTCGAAGTGAAAGTGACAGAGCTGGGTGTCACGGTCGCATTGCTGACGTTTGCGCCCAGAGGTGGTTGCAATAAGGCGAGGAAAGCTACCGCGGCGATCGCAAACTTTTTGACATACATGTGAAGTTCCTCTCCCCCAAATTCAAATACGCTTTACTGCCGTGGGCTTGGTTGGTATTTCTTCTCGCTTACTTCGGGGCCGCAGCAATTGGAAAACAACCGAAACCACACCACTACATAAAATTCGAACCAGCCAGACCCGCCCGAACTTCCCCCCTATATTGTCTACGAAGCGCTAATCGTATAGGTAATTGTCGCCATGTATGTACCGGTCTGGTACAGCGGGTCGTTAGTCAGTTCCCACAGAATTGACGCGCTGCTACCATTTGCGGCCGTGTGTGCATTGGTTGTAAAAGTTCCCACGGGTGTTTGGCTGGCGACGGAAGCGACTTGGAAACCACTGCACGCCGTTCCAGGGCTGCTTATGGCGCAAGCGTAGCGCAGCGTATCCCCAGCCGCGATCGGCGTACCGACCGATGGGCCGCCCGTTGGCGAGAAGTCCGAGGTCACCTGTAGCTTGATGTAACCGCTTCCGCCAACCGTGCCGGTCCGAATGAAATAAGTAAACGACGTCGTACCCGTGTAATCGGAAAGAGTGCCACCGGACGATGAGAGCATAGTGACGCCGCCAGCTTGCATGACGTCACCGGATTGACTGGAGTCACCGGCCTGCCTCACGCCGCTCGCTTGCCTGGCGCCACTTTGTTGCTTGATGGTGTCCGCATCGCTTCCTTCCGTCCGTACCGCCGGCGGCGAGGACAAAACGGTCAATGCAGCTTCCACACCGACAGTGACGCCCACTTGACTTGTGACGCTGATGGTGCCCACCGCCTGCGTACGAGCCAAGGTGGGCAGAAGCAGTAGAGCAAACGCCAAGAGCAAAATCTTTTTCACGATATTTCTCCTCAATAAGTAGCACTCATCGTGAAACTCCCGGCCGCCGCACTCAACTGCCCGCGGTCGGGAAGATCGGTGAAACCCACCGGAGTCGTCAGCAGGATCGAGATCGTTGCCGACCGCTCGATCATCCAACGCTCTCCGGCGGCTGTTTTCAGGTCGCACTAATCGTAAACGTCACCGTAGCCGTGTAGGCTCCCGTTTGATATTTCGGATCGTTGGTTAGCGTCCAGGCAACCGATTCGCTGTTTCCGGTAATGAGTGAACGATTGTTGGCTGCAAACGTGGCGACGTTGGTTTGAGCGCTGGTGGACGCCGATATGCCCGCGAACGCCATCACGGCTCCGGTTCCGCCGTTTCCAGGTGCCGTGCCGCTGGAGGTGTAGGCAAGGGCGTCTCCCGCCGTTGGCGGTGTGGCCACGGAAGGGCCGCCGATCGGACTGAAATCGGTGGTCACTTTTGCTGTAATGCTTCCCGCGCCCGTGGTCTGCGTCGTGCGCACGTAATAGGTCAAGGCTGTCGAGCTTGTGTAGTTGGCGAAGTTTGTGCCAACGGACGTCAGAGTTGAGGTTGCCGCAACGGTCAGGCCCGCTTCGGCGCCCACGGTAACACTCAGAGTTGTCGTCCCAGTGCCGCTGCCCAACTGTGCTCGCGCTGGAAACGACGTGAAAGCCACTGCCATCGCCAGCGCGATCGAGGTCATTGCCAGTTTCTTAAGCATTTTTCATCGTCTCCTTAGTAGTTTTTTCCTTGGTGGTTCTTAGGTCGCGCTGATCGTAAACGTCACCGTGGCCGAATAAGCCCCGGTCTGATACTTAGGATCGTTGGTCAGCGTCCAGGCAAGGGATTCGCTATTCCCGGCGAGCAGTGAACGATTGTCGGCTGCGAACGTTGCGACGTTGGTTTGAGCGGTCGTGGACGCTGCCACACCCGCGAAGGCCATTACCGCGCCCGTTCCGTTGTTGCCGGGAGCCGTGCCACTCGAGGTGTAGGTAAGGGCATCTCCTGTGGTTGGTGGCGTAGCCACGGACGGGCCACCGGTCGGACTAAAATCGGTGGTCACTTTTGCTGTGATCGTTCCCGATCCTGAGCTTTGTGTCGTGCGCACGTAATAGGTCAAAGCGGTCGAGCTTGTGTAATTGGCGAAGTTGTTGCCAACGTTCGTCAGGCTCGAGGTTGCCGCAACCGTCAGGCCCGCTTCGGCGCCCACGGTAATTCCGAGGGTGGTTGTCCCTGTGCCGTTGCCCAACTGCGCTTTTGCGGGAAAGGACGTGAAAGCCACCGCCATCGCCAACGCTATCGAGGTCATCGTCAATTTCTTAATCATTTTTCATTTTCTCCTTGGTGGTTTTTGGATCTTTGCCAGTTCTCAAGCCGCGCTGATCGTAAAAGTCACCGTGGCCGAATAAGCCCCGGTCTGATACTTAGGATCGTTGGTTAGCGTCCAGGCCAGCGATTCGCTGTTCCCGGTAATCAGGGAACGATTGTCGGCTGCAAAGGTTGCGACGTTGGTTTGCGCGCTAGTGGACGCCGCTATGCCGGCGAAGGCCATTACCGCTCCCGTCGAGTTGTTTCCGGGCATAGTGCCGCTGGAGGTGTAGGTAAGGGCATCTCCTGTTGTTGGCGGCGTGGCCACCGAAGGACCACCGGCCGGACTGAAATCGGTAGTTACTTTTGCTGTGATGCTTCCCGTCCCTGAGGTCTTCGACGTACGCACGTAATAGGTCAAGGCGGTCGAGCTTGTGTAGTTGGCGAAATTCGTGCCAACCGACGCCAGAGTCGAGGTCGCTGCAACCGTCAGCCCGGCTTCGGCTCCAACAGTGACGCTCAAGCTCGTCGTCCCTGTGCCGTTGCCCAACTGCGCTTTCGCGGGAAAGGACGTGAAGGCCACCGCCATCGCCAACGCTATCGAGGTCATCGTCAGTTTCTTAAGCATTTTCATCTTCTCCTTGTGGTTCTTAAGTCGCACTAATCGTAAAGATCAAAGTTGCCGAATAGGATCCAGTCTGGTACTTCGCATCGTCGGTAAGACTAAAATTGACTGTCACCGTATTCGGAGTCACCGTGCTGCAAGGCGCTCCGCCGCCGGTGCAGGCTGCCGCTGGAATCGCAGTCACTATGTTTGTTGCTACCGTGGTGCTGATGTTCAGCGTCCCGCTGCAATTGCTGCCGATGGTTGCTCCCGTACAGGTGTAGCTGAGCGCATCTCCTGTGGAGGGGGGCGTCGCTATGCATGGTCCCTTCGACGCGCAAGTAAAATCGCTGCTCGCCTTCGCCGTAATGCTTCCAGTGCCGATGGATGCCGTGGTCCGCACTTTGTATTGGATCGTCATGGAGCCCGTATAACTGTTGAAGAGGCTCCCCGACTTGGAGAGCGTTAAGGAACCCGGAAACCCATAGAGCAATCCGTCCGCCTCCGCGTCTAAGTTAAGGGTCTGCGTTCCTAGCGTTGTTTGAGCGTGTACGTTCATTGGGACCAAGCCCACCGCGACCAGCGCGGCGATCCAACTGAGTCGCCGACCACATAGATGAAAAAATAGTGAACGAGCGTTCGACATCGAGTACGACTTTGCGGGTTGGCAAGGTTCGGGGCTACTGTTCTGAAGTACAGGTAATAAAAGAGGTAATTAAACTGCGTGTAAAATTACGTAACGCGGAAGGGTTTTGTGTTCCGCAATGGCACATTTCGGCCGCGCTCGATAAACATTCGCACGCTAGCGCGAGCGCGCGAAGCCAGACTGTAGATCGGCTTGAATGTCGAGTGTTCCGAATTGGCACAAATCTCGCGTGGTCGACTCGTCCCTCTAGCGGTGCTTGAGGGCCTCGAGTTCTTCGAGAGTCCGCGGCCAGTCCGACCGCAATAGCCGGGACAATCCGCGGTCCGCAAGAACTTTCCCTCCCGTTTGGCATCGAGCACAGTAGTTCGTTTCATTTTCCGCGTAGCGAATGCGCTGAATCTTTTCACCGCACCTTGGACAAGGCTTTCCATAGCGTCCATGAACCGCCATATCCTGGCGAAACGCGGTCACCTTCTCGGGAAAGCCGGCTTTCGTCTCCTCGCGCAACTTGTCGATCCAAAGCCCGAGGATCAGGCGCGTCGCGGTGAAAAGCCGTTCCCATTCTTCCGGCTTCAGCCTGTGCGTGAGCGTCGTGGGCGAGAGTTGTGCCGCGTGCAGAATCTCATCCGAATACGCGTTGCCGATGCCACTAAGGATGCGTGGATCAGTAAGAGCCCGCTTCAGCGTGTGGTTTTCGGCCGCGAGCGCGGCGCGAAACGATGTGAAATCGCTCGTGAAAACGTCGATTCCTCCGGGATCGACGGAGCGCAATCCCACCTCTCCAATCAGCACATGCAAAGATGCACGGCGCTTTGTGCCAGCTTCGGTAAGCACCAGAGAACCGTTGGGAAAATTCAGGGCTGCTAGACTCTGCCGGCCAGCTAGCCTTGCCCCCGGCGGCCGCCAGTGCAACCGGCCAGCAATCATCAAGTGCAGGACCACCCAAAGGTCGCCATCTACGCCGATGGCGATTCGCTTGCCGATCCGCCGCAATTCGCGCACGATGCGCCCCTCCACATTCGCAACTGGCGGTTCTACGGTGCGCAGCAGAAAAGGGCTTGCGAGTCGAACCCGCTCGATCGGTTGGGCCACGATGCGTGATTCAAGCGCGCTGATGTAAGCGGCTATATCCGGCAGTTCTGGCATGCTGATTAGCTTGCAGGGCGCGTCCCCACGTTTGCAAGATCGTCATGCGGATTTCGGGCGTAGCTCTGAAAGCTTGCGGGTACGCCCTAGACGAATACTCCTCTAAGGGCCCTTTTCCTTTGGCTTTCCGGTAAGCGCTCGATGGCGTAGCGCAGCGCGGTACGCGGCATCCGCGAATAATTTCGCTGTAAGAAATCGATCATTTCTGTTCGCGATTGCTTTCCGGCTTCGCGCAGCATCCAGCCGATGGCTTTGTGGATCAGATCGTGCTTGTCGCCGAGCAGTCGAGTCGCAATGGCAAACGTATCCTTCAGGTCGCCTCTGCGGATGAATGCGGCGGTCGCCACCATCGCAATCCGGCGCTCCCATAGTTCGGACGATTTGGCGAGACGATATAGAACGCGCCGCGGCCGCAAGATTAGATGCTCTCCCACGATACCCGGCGCCGACGTGTCCACCAGGTCCCAATTGTTTATGCAGCGGGTGTGATCTAGATAAAAGTCGAAGACTCGTTGCTTTGTCGCGGAATCACCGGCTTTGTACTGAACCACCAGAATCAATAACGCGGTAAAGCGATACTCGTGGATGCGAGACGCCAAAAGCTTCCCAATGTCGTCCAGCTTTAGATGGCGGTACTTTTTCGCGATCGCTCGTTGCGCCGGCACGGTAAGGCCGATGAACTTGTCGCCTTCTCCGTACTCGCCGTCTCCGGTTTTGAAGAACCGCGCCAGATTGCGGGCGCGCTCCGGGTCGGCGGCCCGTCCGAGTTCGCGCCTCAACGTCGCAAGATCCGGAACCCGTTTCATCTCAGACTGGCTCCTCGTGCTTTCACCATTTTTGCGCGGCATGTCTGAAGAAATGTACTTCCAGAAAGTGTCGCATTCCAGGGGTTCACTCCAGTGCACGAGACAATGTGTATCGAAGCAGATGCCAATTCGACTCGATGTTTGCAATCAGCGAAGAAATTGGTGGACGTGGCCGGGTTCGAACCGGCGACCCCCTGCTTGCAAAGCAGGTGCTCTCCCAGCTGAGCTACACGCCCACAGTAGTTCCCTTGATTTTAAAGTATTGGCCGTCGTTCGCACAGCCAGAAAGCAGCGATTTTCCAAGCCACAACTGCGTTGGA
>Ga0187875_10000352_pt1 | contig 40477 bp, 31 predicted proteins | sample June2016WEW_17_1_2_FD_132978 | JGI IMG/M metagenome (GOLD analysis project Ga0187875, IMG submission 132978) | Peatland microbial communities from SPRUCE experiment site at the Marcell Experimental Forest, Minnesota, USA - June2016WEW_17_10 | ecosystem: Environmental > Terrestrial > Soil >...
AACCGTAAAGTTGCTGGTGACGGAGGCGTAGCCATTGCTGATGGTCACGCTGGCGTCGTACGGCCCGCAATTGGTGCCATAGGCGTGATCCACCGTGTTCGACGGCGACCAGGCGTTGGTCACACCATCGCCAAACGACCACTGGTAACTGAGCGTGCCGCCTTCTGTATTCGTCGCCCCGACGCTGAACACATTCGTGTCGTCGGCCACAACCACAATCACGTTGCCGACTTGCAGCGCCGCATTCGCCACGGTCGCCCCCGCCGTGATCACCGGCGAGTTGTGAGTCGCGGTAATGTAGCTCGCCTGGCTCAGGGTATTGGTGCCCGCCGGACCGGTCACGGTCAGGCTTACGCGGAAACTGCCGACGCTGTTGTACGTGTGCGTCAGGTTGCCTGCGGTGGTGTTGGTGGTTGCGCCGTCGCCGAAATCCCAGAAGCGGTTCGTGATGGACCCGGCCGACATATCGGTGAACGTCACCGTCAAAGGGGCCATGCCGCTGGTCGGGCTGCCGCTGAATCCGGCCGCGGGCGCAGTCGGAGCGCCGACCGTCAGCCTTACGTACCCGGCGGAACTGATGTCCACGGTATAACCCGCGTTTGGATTCGGTGTCGTGCCAATGGTCAGGATACTGGGGCTGCCGTTCGTGGTCAGCGTCCCGCCGTACTGAAAGAGCGTATAGGTGCCGCTGGAGAACCCGCCCGCATCGGTGACATTGAGCGTGCCGTCCAGCGTCAGGTTCCCGCTGACCACGGTTACATCGCTGTTGGTGCCCAATTGGTATTGCAGCGTCGCCCCGGCGAGAATCGCCAGATTGTTGCTGATCGTCAACGCGCCCGCGCCATTACCCGGCGCCAAGGTTCCGTCCACAGTCACCGGCCCGCCAACGACGCCACCGCCACCCAGTGTCCCGCCACTGGTCACGGAAACGGCGCCGGAGCCGGTCCCGCTGCCGCTGGTGTTGTTGACGAGTACTGTGCCGTTGCTTACGGTCGTGCCGCCGCTGTACGTGTTCGCGCCGGAAAGCGTCAAGGCGCCGGTGCCGATCTTGGTGATGGCCACACTGTGCGGCGTGCCGCCGCCGGTCCCGTTGGCGATCGTGCCGGCAAAGGTCGTGTTCGAGTCCAGGCCTCCGATCACGTACGTGTCCACACCCGGACCGGCCTGGGTGCTGCCCTGTAGCGTCGCTCCGGAACCGCCGGTGAGTCCGCCGAGGAAAATCGCGACGCTCGCGCTGGAATTGTTGTCGATGGCGCCCGACGCACCAGCATCGAACGCGGCATTGGCGCCGCCCCACTCGTTTGCGCCCTGATCAAAGAGGAGTGTGCCGCTGCTGGCGATGGCCAGCGTTCCCGTGAAACCGGAGCAGTCGCCCTGCAAGGTGAGAATCGTACTGGCCGGCAGACTCAGCGTCAGCGCGCCGGCGCCGTTCAGCGCGCCGCTCAAGGTGTTGTCGCCGCCGGTAAAGGCCAGCGTGCTCGCGGCAACGATGCTGATGGGTGTGTTCGACGAGTTCACCGAGTTTTGCTGGAACGTCAGCGTGCTGTTCCCCAGCTCAATGGGGCCGGCCCCGAGCACGGTATCCTCGGAGATGGCGGCCGGCGCCTCGAAAAAGGCCAGCGAATTGTTGGTCGGGGGCGCGGCCAACCCGGTCACCGTGACCAGGTTGGTGCTGGGCGCGCTGTTGGTGACGGTGATTTGGGCATTGTAGATTGTCAACATGTCGGCGCTGACGGGCCCGCCGAGTTGCGAATCGATGATCTGGATGGCGTGCGCATTGTAGAGCTGGAAGGTCTTCGTGGGCGCCGAGATGTGCACGTCGCACAACGTGAAGTTGGAGACCACCATCTCGGGCAACCCCCAGATGATGCCCGCGATATTTCCGTTGATCGCCGTCGCCGTCACGTTGCTGATGGTCACGTTTTGCCAGATTGGGGTCTTGGTGGTAACCGGTTGCGGGGCATCCGCCGCCGCCATCGCGGGGGTGATGTTGATCTCGTTCTGCGGGGTCCCAACCTCGTTGTAATAACTGTAAATCGCGATCGGGAAATTCACATTGGTCATGGTGAGGTCGAGATAGGTGAGGTTCTGCACCAGGCCGCCCCGGCCCCGGTCCGACTTCATGTGGATCCCGTACTCGGTGCCGTTGAACGTGCAGTTGCTCACGAGCAGATCCTTGACGCCGCCGGTGGTGGTGCTGCCGAGCGACAAACCGTGCCCGGTGCCGAACGTGCAGTTGGAGATCGTGATATCCGCGGCTACGTCGCTTCCTCCAATCTCGATGTCGTCGTCTCCGGTACTGATCGAACAGTTCTGAATCAGCACGTTGGTGGACGCCAGATCCATTCCGTCGGTGTTGGGGGCGGAGGACGGCGTGTTGACTGTAATCCCCTGGATCGTGAGATTGATATTATTGCCCTTCAACATCATATGGAACTCCGGTGGATTCTGGAGCGTCACATTCTGGATCAGGGCGTTGGAGCACCCGCTCAGGTTGATGAAAACCGGCCGCGTGGGTGCCGGCCCGGGCCACCAGCCGCTACCCTGGCCATCCAACGTTCCCGTCCCGTTGATCTCGATGTCGTGCAGACCCGAGCCGTTGATGAATGGTGTGGAGGCCCGCGGCCAACTGCTTATCGGAAGCATTTGCAACTTCGTTTGCGCGTCGATCTCCAGGCTAACCTCGCTGGCGAGTGTGATCGGGCCGGTCAGGTAATTGGTCAGGATGCCAACGGACGAGACGACGACCGTGCCACCGCCGGCGGCGGACACCGCGTTGATGGCGCTCTGGATCGCCGCGGCATTGTTGGAAACACCGTCGCCATAGGCGCCGAAATCGATGATGTTGGTGCTCAACGACGGAATGTTCGGCAACGGTGGATTGGCTTGCGACGGCCCCGGGACGAGCAAAACCAGGATGCCACAAATGCTGGCCAGCCTCAACAGGGAGCGGCCTGAACCTTGGGGAACGCCCCGCCTTCGGAAAATCGTCCTAGTTTTCATTCGGATGCCTCAATCGGAACAAGTTGCGGTTTCAGGTCACAATAATAATGGCGGACTGTCGCCCGTCTGCCGTCTTGCCAGCACATTCAGTACCAAACACGAGAACGCAGCGCACCGCACGGCGCCGTGACAAAATTGTCATCTGCTTCCGTCACCGTCAGGTCCTCACGCGTCGGTGAATGTCTGGCTCACGTTATGCTGTGAATGCGAAATAATCGACAGAAGTAGGGAGCGGCTTCTGAGGCGGGCTGCATGGTCAAGGATCCGAGAGGAGATCGATTGAATATGAATATGGGCGGGAACGACACAGTTAACATGCAACACGAGGATGAGCCTGCGCGCGCCATCGTCGCCGTGTTTCTCAATCGGCTGGGTTCACGGCGTCACCGATCGGCGAACCCCGGCGAACGGCTGGTGTTGATGTTGGCACTGGCGCTGGGACTGCTCGCGATCGCGGGTAGCGTTCAGGCGACCAGTTGGACTTGGGGCGGAACGAACGGCGCAGTCTTCAACGACCCCAACTCATGGAGCTCCTCCCCCCCGACCAACGGGGTGCCCATGCTAATCGGTGATACGGCGAGCTTTACAGTTAATGGCACCATTGACCTGCCGCTAACGAACAACTATATCAGTAACATAGGCGCTATTGTGTTTGGTGCCCACAACAGCAGCGGTTCGATAGTTCTCACGCTGGACTTCGGTACGAACACGTTTGCTGCCCCAAGCAGTATCACCACCAGTGCCTCGGGTTTCGTTTTCGGCAATGGAGGAACCGCGACGTTTTACATCTCGTGTGGATCGGTGTTCTGTACGAATGGCACCGGCAACGCCCGAATGATTGTCGGTCGCCAAAATGGACCGGCCACCTTATTCCTCACCAACGGTTTTGTTGCCGCCGGCAATCTCATCATCAACAACAACAGCATCACCGCAAACGGCTCCTCAGCTGTCATTAGCGGCCCGAATTCGTCCTGGTCGAATTCAGCCGCCTGTTTGGTTGGAAGCACCGCGGGGAGCATGAACAACTCCCTGGTCATCTCCAATTCGGGCTCGATGGTGGACTGCGGCACCTTGCAGCTGGGGAACGGCGGCTTTTTCAACTCGCTCCTGTTGGACACAAGCGGACGGTTGTTCACCGAGAACATCGGCAGCATCGGCGCTTCCACCGGTTCGTCGAACAACACGGCGATCGTCCAGGGGGGCGCGCTCTGGGATTGCGGAGGCACAAACCTTTTTATCGGCAACACGTCCGGGCAAAACAATTCCCTTACCGTTGGCAGCAATGCGACGGTATCCAACATTTTGTTCGCGACCCTCACCGGCGCCGGGAACTCCCTGATCCTCTCGGGCGGCGTATTCAAAGTGTTGGGCGGCATTACCAACGCCGCTGGTACGGTCAGCGGCTTCGGCACCATTGTCGGCAACGTTGTCTTCACCGGCACGGGAACGCTGTCGCTGGGCGCCGGCACTTCGGTCGGCACACTGACATTTTCCAACAACCTGCCACTCGTATCGAGTTCGACGACGATCCTCAAGTTGGACAACAGCCAACCAGGCAGCAACGACCAGGTCAATGCTGTCGGCGGCATCACGGACGCGGGCACGTTGATCGTCATCACCAACGGGATCGCACCGCTGAACATCGGGGACCAGTACCAACTCTTCATCGGCGCCCAATCCGGCAGCTTTTTAACAACCAACCTGCCCCCGATCGATCCCAGCAAACTTTGGGACACGTCGCAGTTGGCGTCCGCGGGCATCCTCGGCGTGACGTTTAAGCCTGTTGTTCCCGGAATGGGTGTGCTGGGGAGCCAAGCGGCCAGTGTCGGGAGTTCTGTCTCCATTAGCGCGACGGTTACCGGTGTGCCCGCCCCCGGCGTGTACTGGCAATTCAATAACGTCAACGTGACAGACGGCCCTCAAGCCGACGGCTCGACGAATTCCGGCAGTGCCACCGCGACACTGACCATTTCCAATGCGCAAACCAACGAGAGCGGCACGTTCTGCTTGATCGCCACCAACACGGTGGGTGCCGCGACCAATTGCATGGCGCTGACAGTTTCCATCGTCCCCGTTCCTCCCAGCATCAGTGACCTGTCGGACCAAACAGTCATTCAGGGCAATAACGGGACCTTCAGCGCCGCCGTGTCCGGGTTGCCCATGCCGACGGTACAATGGTATCAGGGTGGTTTGCCGATCTCCGGCGCGACGGGGGTCCCGCTGATCCTGACGAATGTACAATTCTCTCAAAACGAGTCTGCTTATACCCTCATCGCCACCAACGTCGCGGGCACGGCGACCAACAGCGCGACGTTGTATGTCATCATTACACCGGCCATCCAGACGCAACCGCAAAGCCTCATCGTGACGAACACGCAGAGCGCGTCGTTCACGGTGGTTTCCACCAATGGCATACCGGCGCCGACGTATCAATGGTATTTCAAGAACAGCACGCCGATCGCCGGCGCGACCAATGCCACCTACACGATTGCCAGCGCTTCGCCGGCCAACGCCGGCTCGTACGACGTTCAGGTCGCCAATGCCGCCGGATCGGTCACCAGTACCAATGCGACGCTGACCATCGATTCCGCGATGACCGTCACACTGACGCCCACCAACGGGGCGGTCAACGTGTGCGACGACACGCCGTTGTTCATGGCGTTCAGCCAGACGCCCTTTCTGACCGGCACGGGGAAGTTCACTATTTACAACGTGAACAATCCGGGCACGCCGGTGGACACGATTGATACGCACCTTGGCCTCTTGCAGTCACGAAGCATTGCCGGTGACGGCACATTCAACACCTACCCGGTCATCATTACGGGCAACACCGTGGCGATCTATCCGCACCTGGACATGTTGGCGTACAATCAGTCGTATTATGTCACTGTGGATGCCGGCATCTTCTCCGATACCAACGGCGCATTGTATGCGGGCATTACGACCACCAACGGATGGGTGTTCACTACCAAGCCGACCGGCCCGGCCAACCCGAATAATGTTGTCGTGGCCGCCGATGGCAGCGGGGATTTCGCCACCGTGCAGGGCGCGGTTGACTCGTTGCCCGGCGGGAACACCACGTACACGCTGGTGAATATTCGCAACGGCACCTACACGGAAATTGTCGACACCAAGAACAAAAACAACATCACGTTCCGCGGCCAGGATCGCACGGGGACGGTCGTAGGGTATCCCAACAACTATGGTAACAACGGCAGCACGGGGACACGCATGGCGTTCAAAGTAGACGCCAACGATATCGCGATTGAGAACATGACCGTGACCAACATGACGGCCAAGGGCGGCTCACAGGCCGAGGCGTTGACGGTCTACACCAACGCCAAGCGGTGCATCCTGAACAACGCCGTTGTGGCCAGCTTCCAGGACACGATCCTCATCGATGACGCCAGCTCGCAGGCGTACTTCTACAACAGCTTGATCAAGGGCGACACGGACTACTTCTGGGGTATTGGCAATCTGTTCGTTACCAACTGCGAAATCAGAACGGTGAACCCCTCCACCTCGATCACCCAACCGCGCACCACCGCCGGGAGCAACGGGTTTTCGTTCGTGAACTGCCTGCTCACGAGGAGCAGCGCGGCGGTTACCAACACCACGTTCGCAAGGGCGCTGGGATACTGCAATGGCAACGCCGCCTTCATTTCCTGCCAAATCGACAGCAATCTTGTCGGCTGGACGGCAGCCGATCTCACCAGTTGTCCGGGTATTCCGTGGTGGGAATACAACAACACCGATCTGGATACGGGAAATCCGGTGAGCTACAACGGCATTATCTTGACGAACGGCGATCCCCGGCTGGTCTGTGCCAGTTCCGCCACGTGCTGGTTGTACGGGTGGGTGCCGCAACTGGCGCCCAACATCCTCACCAATCCGGTCAGCGTCACGGTGACGTCCGGCGTGTCGGCCGCGTTTACGGTGGTCGCCACCGGTGTTCCGGATCCGTCCTATCAATGGCTCTTCAACGCCACCAACGTGCTGGCGGGCGCGACCAACGCCACGCTGGTCCTATCGAACGCGACCGATGGCGACGCCGGGGCGTATTCCGTGATCGTGTCGAACGGCGCGGGCAGCGTCACCAGCGACAGCGCCACATTGACCGTCGTGGATGTGCCGCCCGTGGCCGACTTCAGCGGTAGTCCCACGAACGGCGTCTCGCCGTTGATCGTGACGTTCGCCGACAGTTCGACGGGTTCGATCACGAACCGGTTCTGGTCTTTCGGAGACGGCGGCACAACCAACACGACTGCCACCAACGTGGTTTACACCTACACGGTCGCTGGCACCAACACCGTGATCCTGACGGTTTCCGGGCCGCTGGGAACCAGCGCCCTCACGCAGACCGCGTACATCGTGGTGCTCAATTCGCCGCAATTGGCGGTCAATCCGGGCAGTTTGGAATACGGGGCAATACCGGTCGGCCAGACCAATAGCCTCGGTTTCTCGGTGAGCAATACCGGCGAGCTGCCGCTGACCGGCACAGTCAGCGTGGCCTCCCCATTTACCATTGACGCCGGTGCCGCCTACACATTGGCGGCGGGCGCCTCGACCAACGTCGTGATCAGGTTTGCGCCGGCCGCGCCGGGACCATTTAGTGCCGCCGCCATCTTTACGAGCACGGGCGGCAATTCGACCAATCGGCTCAGCGGAGTGGGTTTCGTACCGGGCGACATCGCGGTTGTGCCGGGCGAAATCGATTTCGGTCAGTTGGCCACCGGCGCCATCGCCCAAGCCAGCTTCATCATCACCAACACCGGCCACGCCGTGATCGCCAACGGCGCCATCACCATCACGGGCGGCCCGTTCACCAGCCTCTCCGGTGGCAGTTTCAGCCTGCCGGGCTTCGGCTCGACCAACGTCGCCATCCGGTTCGCGCCGATCAGCGCCGGGGCGTTCACCAACGCCGTTCTGTTTTCAACGCCCAGCAATGGCGACTCAACCAACGCCGTGACCGGTAGGGCTGTGCTTCCGACGGATACCACGCGCCCGCAACTCCATATCGTCAGCCCGACCGACTACCAGGCGTTCACCAACGCCCACATCACCGCGTCGGGGACTGCCAGTGACGCCAGCGGCCTCATTGGTGTGACGGTCAACGGTGTCGCCGCCACGCTGACCGCCGAGACGAACTGGTCGCAATCGGTCACGCTTTCTCTGGGGACCAACATCATCACCGTGATTGCGACGGATGACGCCAACATGTACACCGCGACGCAAATGGTTCACGCCGTCTACAATTCCGGCTCAGGGGTCACCAATCGTCTGCAGATCACCACCGGCCTGACGGTGACGAACGCCCTGCTTCAGGTCGCCAGCAACGCCGTCGTGGTCGCGGATGAGACCAATACGCTGACCGTTGTCGCGGCCGACAGCAGTCCGCTGACGTATCAATGGGTCTTTGGCGATGGCGCGAACACCAGTACCGGGTTGGGCGTGGTCGATCACGTGTACACCAACGATTGCGGGCCCTACAACGCCCGCGTGACGGTCAGCGACGGCCAGACCTCGACCAATAGCGATTTGACGGTCGTGGTCGCCTGCCCGATGCAGGTCACCAAGCTGCAGGTCAAACCGGACTTTGCCCGCACGAATAAGGATACGTGCACTCTCATCGCCAGCATCGATCTGACCAACACCTTCATCGCCGCGGACAAATCGGCGACCGTGGACGTCGGCGGCGCACAGGTGTCGTTTATCCTCAACGATAAGGGCTTGGGAGTAAACTCCCTGGGAACTTTCAAGGTCAAGTTTGACAAGAGGGGCACAAACTGGACCGTCACGGTCAAGCTGCACAAGGGAACCTGGCGGATCCCGTGGATCGCCGATGGCCTGGTGCCTTTCGATGTGCCGAGGCCGGGAACCAATGTGACGCTGACTGCGGTCGTGTTGGTGGACAACGAGGCGTTCGTCGCCGACAAGACGCTGAACTACACCGCCAAAGCCGGAAAGAGCGGCACCGCCAAGCTAACGCGGTAACCGGGCGCTGGATCCGCTGTCACCGTACGTATACGCTTGATTTCCTGGGGCGTTCTGATACCCTGATCGAGTTGTGTCCTCCCGTTTGTGCTTTCATGACGGCATAGTGGTTTGATGGAACACACAATCCAATTCCGCGTTCGCTACAGCGAAACCGACCAGATGGGTACGTTCTACAATTCGCGTGCCCTCGAATGGTTCGAGTGCGGGCGCACGGAATTGCTGCGCGCCTGTGGACTGCCCTATGCCGAGATGGAGCGGCGCGGCGCGTTTCTCCCGCTGGTGGAGTCGCACGTCGAATATCAGGGGCGCGCCCGTTACGATGACCTGCTGAAGATGACGAGCAAGGGGTCGTTGGCCGGCAAGGTGCGTCTTCGCGTCGATGTCGAGATTACCCAGGCCGAGAGCGGCGCGCCGGTGGCTCGCGGTTACACCATCCATGCGGTCACGGACCCCACCGGCAAACCGATCCGGCCGCCGCCGTGGGTCACCGAGGTGTTTGGGCGATGACAACCTCCCATCGGCGCCTGCTCAGCGGGGATGAAGCGGTGGCGCTGGCGGCGTTGCGCGCCGGCGTGGCGTTGGGCACGGGTTATCCCGGTACGCCGTCCACGGAAATCCTCGAGAATTTCTCGAAGCTCGGCGGCCGGGCGCAATGGGCGCCCAACGAGAAGGTCGCCCTCGAAGTGGCGCTCGGCGTGGCGTTCGCCGGGGCCCGGGTCGTGGCGACGATGAAACACGTCGGCCTGAACGTCGCCGCCGACCCGTTGTTTACCGCGGCATACACGGGCGTGATCGGCGCGTTGGTCGTGGTGTCGGCGGACGATCCTGGTCTGACGTCCAGCCAGAACGAACAGGACAACCGCCGCTACGCCGTGGCCGCCGGCATTCCGATGCTCGAGCCATCCGACGCGCAAGAAGCGTATGATTTCACGCTGGCGGCGATCGAGATTTCCGAGCGGTGGCGTTTGCCGGTGTTGTTGCGGATGACCACGCGCGTGTGCCACTCCCGATCCGTCGTTGTGCCCACACGGACAATTTCTCCTCCGCCAAAGCCGGAATTCAAGCGCGATGTCCGAAGCCTGGTGATGATCCCGGCCAACGCGAAGCCCGCGCATCGCCGGCTGCGGAACAAATTGGCCGAGATCAACAAGTGGAACGAATCATCGCCCCTCAATCGCGCCCGGCCGGGCGATGCATCCCTGGGCATCATCGCCTCCGGCGTCACTTTTTTGCACGCGCGGGAGGCGGCGCCGCAAGCGTCCGTCCTCAAGTTGGGGATGACCTATCCCCTGCCGCTGGAGAAAATCCGGGCGTTTGCCGCGGGGGTGGATCGCTGTCTCGTGATCGAGGAAGGCGACCCGTATCTGGTCGAGGCGATTCGCGCCGCCGGCGTGACGGTCGAGAGCCAGCCGGAGATGTATCGATTCGGCGAACTCAACGTGGCGCGCGTGCGCCGGATCCTGGCGAGAGACACCTCGCCGGAACCGGCTCCCGTTCCCGGAAAACCGCCGCAGCTTTGCCCGGGCTGCTCCCACCGCAACGTGTTCGAGGCGTTGCACAAACTCGATTGCATCGTCGCGGGAGACATCGGCTGCTACACGTTGGGCGTGTTGCCTCCGTTCGAGGCGATGGATAGCTGCGTCTGCATGGGGGCGAGCATTGGGGTCGGCCTGGGGCTGCGCCACGTGTTGCCGCCGGAACAGGCGCGCCGGGTCGTCAGCGTGATCGGCGACAGCACGTTCGTACACAGCGGGATTACCGGCCTCGTGGAGATGGTGTACAACCCGCCGCCGACCGGCCACGTGGTGCTGATTCTCGACAACAGCACCACGGCCATGACCGGCCACCAGGAACATCCCGGCACGGGACGGACCCTGGAACACGAGCCGACCGGCAAGGTGTCGTTCGAAGAACTGGGTCGGTCGCTCGGCCTGAACAACGTGTTCGTCTCCGATCCGTCAGGCGACCCCGTCAAGTTCGCGGAACTGGTGCAGGCTTGTCTCGCGAACAACCAGCTCAATCTCATCATTGCCCGGCGACCGTGCCTGCTCATCGCCGGCAAGATCAAGGAATACGAGCGCGCCGCCAATCAATCGTGCACGGCGGCATTGGACGGGCCAGAATGAACGACGGCGTCACCAACATCGTCATCGCCGGCCTCGGCGGCCAGGGCGTGCTCAAGGCAGCGGGGATCGTCGCGGACGTGGCGTTTCGAAGCGGGTTGGACGTGAAACAGAGTGAACTGCACGGGATGAGCCAGCGCGGCGGTTCGGTCAGCAGCGACGTACGGTTCGGTCGCGAGGTTTTCAGCCCGATGGTATCAACAGGCGAAGCGGACTTCCTGGTGGTGGTCTCGCCCGACCAGATCGAGGTCAACCGCCATCAACTGCGTCCCGAAGGCAGGTTGATCGCGCCCGACGCCGTGGACCCAGCGAAGCTGACCAACAAGAAGAGTTTCAACGTCGCCTTGCTCGGCGCGTTGAGCCGGCATCTGGACTTCCCGGAAGCGGTCTGGCTGGAAGCCATCGGCGCGGCTTTTCCAGAGAAGCTGCACGCCGCCAATCTCCAGGCGTTCGCGCTGGGGCGAAAAGGTGTGTGATCCATGAACAGTACGGAACGTCATCCAGTCAGCGCACCCGATTTCATGTCGGCATCGGCACTGGAGGCGACACAGTTGGCACGGCTCCAGGCAACCGTCACACGCGCCTACGATCATGTGAAGTTGTTTCGGCAGCGGATGGAAGAGCGGAATTTGAAACCGCGTGACATTCGCACTCTCGATGACGTCCACAAGCTTCCCTTTACGATCAAGACCGACCTGCGCGACACCTATCCGTACGGGTTGTTCGCCAGTGACATGCGCGATGTTGTCCGCCTCCATGCATCCAGCGGCACGACGGGCAAGCCCATCGTGGTCGGGTACACGCGAGAGGACATTGCGGTGTGGACGGAGGTCATGGCGCGCAGCTTTGCCGCCTGCGGTTTGCATGCCGGAGACATCGTACAGAACGCCTACGGGTACGGATTGTTTACGGGCGGTCTCGGGGCCCACTACGGCGCCGAGGCGCTCGGGGCGGCGGTGATACCCATTTCCGGGGGCAACACCGAACGGCAGATTACCGTGCTGAAAGATTTCGGGGTCACGGCGATTTGTTGCACGCCGAGTTATTTCCTGCACTTGCTCGACCAAGGGGCGCAACTCGGTGTGGATTTCAAGCAACTCCCGTTGCGGGCCGGCATCTTCGGGGCGGAACCGTGGACGCAGGCGATGCGCGAGCGCATCGAGGCGGAAAGTCGGATCAAGGCCTACGACATTTACGGCTTGTCGGAGATTATCGGTCCCGGCGTGGCGATTGAGTGCGCGTGCCAGAACGGGCTCCATGTTTTCGACGATCATTTTCTCGCGGAAATCGTCGATACCGAAACGTTGGAGCCACTTCCCCTCGGGAGCGAAGGCGAGCTGGTGTTGACGACGCTCAACAAACAGGCAATGCCGATGATTCGGTATCGCACCCGCGACATTACGGCGCTGATGCCCGAGCCCTGCCCGTGCGGACGCACCCTGCGGCGGATGCGGCGCATCGGGCGGCGTAGCGACGATATGTTCATCATTCGCGGCGTGAACGTGTTCCCGTCGCAGATCGAAGCCGCGCTACTGCGGGTCGAGGGTACCCTGCCCCATTATCAAATCGTCCTGAGTCGGGAACAGGACCTGGACCAGATGGAGGTGCAGGTGGAGGTGACGACGGAAGTGTTCAGCGACGAGGTCCGCGTCCTGGAGGACTTGCAGCGCAAGCTGGTGCATTCCATCGAGACCATCACCGGCATTCGCGTGGCGATCCGGTTGGTGGCGCCGCGGAGCATTCCCCGGAGTGAAGGCAAAGCGAAGCGGGTAATTGACAAACGCAAACTATGAAAATCCACCAAGTCTCCGTCTTCCTGGAAAACAAACCCGGTCAATTGCGCGCGGCGTGCGCGGAAGCGACCAAGGCCGGGATCAACATCGTCACGCTTTCGTTGGCGGACACCGAACAGTTCGGCATCCTGCGGCTGATCGTGCAAGACTGGGAGAAGGCGAAGACGATCTTCGAGCGGGCCGGGTTCGTCGCCAGGATTACGGAAGTGCTGGCCATCGAGGTGTCCGATGAACCCGGCGGTCTGTCGCGGATCCTGGAAATCGTCGATCAGGCAAATTTGAACATCGAATACATGTACGCGTTCACCGAGAAACGCGGGGGCAAGGCGGCGCTGGTATTCCGGTTTGAGAATCCCGACAAGGCGGAGCAAGTCCTGAAAGCCAACGGCGTCAACGTCCTGCGGGACGTCGAGTTGTTCCGGCACGCCTGAGATCGCTCCCGACGATTCTTCCAGAGCATTTTTTGAGGTGATACTACGTGAACCCGCGTCGAGACAAAGTCCTCGCCAAAGTCTGCGAAGGCTGTCCGGTCTGCCGTCGGGCGCGACGCAGACAGCGCGGCCTCGCCTATGCATTGGTCAAGAGAGTCGAGGGGGTTGCCTGCCCGTTTGGTCGGTCATACGGCCGGGTCCACAATCGCCAGCCACACGAACCGGCATCACCAGAGCGTTTGGAGGTTTAAGGGCAGGTATCGCTCAAGTGGTCCAACCCTTCGTGATCGATGGTAAAGGCAACGGATGCGCCCGCCCCGGAACGGGCGATCTTTACGAGAAAAATGCTGTCGTAATCATCGCTCGGCCACGCGGGAACCTGCGCCGGATTTCCCCCATAAGTCTTGACCAAATCTTTCACAAAATCGTCAAGCAGCCCATGTTCCCAGGCGATGAAAATGGTGGCGTTGTGGTATTCCGGTTTCTGTAGTTCGGTTTCGAGACCTCTGATTTCCCGGTAACCGAATTGTGTGTTGACGGGCAAGCCGCAACGGATGGCGATTGGTTCAATGGTCGCCACTGGGCGCACATAAAAGTATTCGTCGTGGTCCTTGCCATCCACCTTTTGGGTGGGATTGGGCGCGAAGACAAACTGGGGGAAACCATATTTTTCGAACAACACCGTGGGGAGGGCCAGGGCGCGATTGAGGCCGCGGCAGGTCAGTTGGCCAAGCCCGCCGGGCGGTTTTTCACCATGCCGAAAGGAAACGATCGTTTCCACGGTTTGCCCGGAAATTTTGGCTGAAAGAGCCGAATTGGTTTGTGCATCAACCTGAATGAAAACCGCAAATTGAACAAGAAGAGCCGCGAGCAGTAGTTTCATGTTTGTGACACTACCCCGGGGAAACGTTTTGTCCAATGTTCTTTGCCCGGCGAAAAACATTAGGTGCGGGTTTTAGGGCAAAGCCCTCATTCTTTTGCCGGCCACGGAAGCGCTTGTTCCTTGCGATAGACCAAGCCTTGGAAGACGGCGATCAGCGCGTTGTGCTCGTCGGTGATGTTGACAGTGTAGCTGGCGAGCTTGGGGTTCGCGGAGACCTCGCGGGCTTCGGCGCGCAACGTGCCCGAGCTTGCGGCCTTCATGTAGGTGATGCTGACGTTGATCCCGACGGCGACTTTGCCGCGCGCATTGGACGCGGCGGCGAACGCCAGATCGGCGAGCGTGAAAATGGCCCCGCCCTGGACGCTGCCCACGGCGTTGAGGTGGTGCGGGTGGATCGGCATCTGGGCGACAGCATGGCCCGGCGAGGCCGAGAGCAACTCGATGCCGGAGAGTTTGGCGTACCGGTCCTGGGTGAAGAATTCTTTGATGTCCTTCATTGGAGCTCCTTTTACCTAGAGCTTCAGTATTTCCTCCTGGGACAACAAGCGCAAGCCCTGGTTGGCGAGGGTCCGCGACGCTTTGGCAACGTCCTGGACCTCGATCAACAACACGGCGCGATTATGAGAGACGAATCCGGAAGAGTTCTCGACGTTGATGCGGTTGCGGGCCAGACAATCGGCCACGGCGTGAAGTCCGCCGGGCTTGTCCTCCGCTTCGATGGCCAGCACGTCCACGAGCGACACGGTCAAGCCCTTCTCGTGGAGCCGCTGGTAGGCGAGGTCGCACTTGTCGACGAGGAACTTGATGACGCCGAGACTCTCGTTGGTGGCGATGGTGACCCAGCGGATATTGATGTCCGCGTCGGCCAGCACGCGGGTAATGCGCGCCATCTGGCCCAGTTGGTTCTCGGCGAACACGGCAATCAGTTTGACGGCGCTCATCGGCATCTTCCTTTCCTACAGCGACCGGTTGTCGATCACTCGTTTGGCTTTGCCTTCGCTGACCGGCAAGGTGCCCGGTGGCACAAGATGGACCCTGGGTTTCGTCAGGATCTCCGCCCGCAAGCGATCGACAATCTCGGATTGAAGGCGGGTCATGTGTTCGACGTGGCCATCGAACCCGTCGGCGGCCAGTTCGACGTTGATCGTCATCTCGTCGAGTCCATCCAGCACGATCTGATAGTTTCGTCCCACGCTGGGCAGGCTCATCAACACGCGCTCGATCTGTTGCGGGTAGATGTTCACGCCGCGCACGATCAACATGTCGTCGGCGCGGCCCGTGATGCGGTGGAGGCGCCGGTGGGTGCGGCCGCACGGACAAGGTCCGGGAATGATCGACGTGATGTCGCGCGTGCGGTACCGCAACAACGGCATCGCTTCGCGGCAGAGGGTGGTCAGCACCAACTCCCCCGCTTGTCCGTCCGCCAGCGGTTCGCCGGTCCGCGGGTCAACAATCTCGATGAGGAAATTGTCCTCCCACAGATGCATCCCGCACTTGTGTTCGCATTCGAAGGCGATGCCGGGACCGTTCATCTCCGAGAGGCCGTAGGAGTTGTAGACGTCGATCCCCAGCGCCTGCTCGATTTTGCGGCGTGTTTCCTCCGTGTACGGTTCCGCACCGACAAACGCCTTGCGCAATGCCAGGTCGTGGCGTGGATCGACGCCCTTTTTCTCCAGGAAGTCGGCGAGATACAGCGCGTAACTGGGGGTGACGTGAATGACCGTCGTGCGAAAATCCTGCATCAACAGCAGTTGTTTCTCCGAGTTGCCCGGCCCCGCCGGGATCACCAAGCAGCCGACTTTTTCCGCGCCATAGTGCATGACAAGCGCGCCGGTAAACAGGCCGTAGGTCATCATGTTCTGGAGCACGTCCCGCTTGGTCACGCCGGTCATCACGAGGCAGCGCGCCATCAACTCCGCGGCGTTGGCCACGTCCCGGCGCGAGAAAAACAGCGCCTTCGGTTTGCCCGTGGTCCCGCTGGACGTGTGCAGCCGCAGCACGTCCTCGGGCGCGACCGCGAGCAGCCCGTTGGGATAGGCGTCCCGCAGGTCGGTGTTGGTGGTGAACGGCAACTGGCGCACGTCGGCCAGCGACTGGATATGCCGCGGCTTGACGTCGCTATCCGCCAGTTTCTGCCGATAGAGCGGCACCCTGCGGGCGATGCGGCGCACGGTCGCCTGGAGGCGCTTGAGTTGCAACGCCTCCAGGACGGCCCGTTCGCTGGTTTCGATTTTTTGGTCCCAGAACATCATCGTGTCGAAGCAGTTCTAGAAGGTGAACATCACTTCCGCCCGCAGGAAATCCATCATCTGCTGTTTGGCGTAGAAATCGCCTTCCCAGAGGAACTCGCTCCAGAGATGGGCGCTGACGTAGTTGTTGAATTTGTATTTGAGGATGGCCTGGAGATAGTGGCCGCGAAAGTCATCCGTGCACGAGAAAGGACCCTGAATTGCCGGCCCGCCGTTGGCTGGGAGGAAGGTTTCGTTCATATCCCGTGTGGGCACGTCCTGGTTGGCAAACAACGCATAATAGGTGATGCTGAAGTCCATTTTCTTGGTGGGACTCAGGCTCCAGGTCGGGCCGAGGCGGAGGAGGTTGGCGGTTTGCCCCACCCGAGTTTCCTGCACGTAGCTATAGACGTTGTACATCTCGCTCCATTGCGGCCACCGCCCCCACAACACGTCAAACATCTCATCGTCCTTCGTTTTCGGGTTATCCCCGGTGAGAAACTCGAAGGACAAACTCAACTGGTTGTTCAGCTCGTCCTTGAACAGGTAGCTAAGCTTGCTCTTGGCACCGAAGGCATTCAGGTCGCGGAAGCCCGAGGTGTCGGCGGATGGGGCGAGCAGCGGGTTGAATCCGTTTGGCCCGTTGAGTTCGGGATCCTGCTTCCGGCCGAACTGATAGGCACCCTCGGCCGAATACTTCCAGTGGTCCTCGATCGGCCCTGAGACGCGGCCACCAAAAGTATAGATATCGGCATTATCTCCGAAGCTGGCCACCGGCACCGGATCGTTGAGCGCCGTATCATGTTTGTAAATGAAGTAACCGTCCAGGTTGGCCGCCGGCAAGCTTTTGTTGGCGACCCAGAGAATGGCGCCCTTTTCGTTTTGATCGGTCAAGAGGAGGCCTTCTTGGTGGTAGCCGGCCACGGTTCCGGAAGGTCCGAGGGTGGGCAGCCAGGCGTCCGGCCGGGCGTACTGGAGAAGCCCGATGGCGTCGATGGTGGTGTGCTGGTCTTCGAGATTGTATGTCAGGCGGACGGAATCAAAGAAATAGGTAAACGACCCATCATCGGCAGTGCCATCTCCCACCAGCCAGCCGTCACCCAGGAAAATATCTTGGCGGCCAACCGTCAAGGTGGCCGGCAGGTCCGCCGGTCTCTTCCATTGCACGTTGAGGTTGTCAATGATCGCGTAGCGCCACTGCACGCCCGAGCGTTCGTAGAAATTGTCCATGGTCGAGGTCTTCATGAACTCCCGTGGTTCAGCGGTCAGCCGGACGTTCAGGGTCAGGCTGTTTGTTGGGAAGAAGCTGGCCCAAACCCGTTCGCGGTAGCGAAAATAGTCCTGTTCGTGCACGGAAGCAAACAGCGGGCTCAGTTGAGGGTCCGTGGTCAGGCTCAACGCATTGTTGAAGTATTCGTTGCGCACCCGGATATCGGCCCCCCAACTGACCGGGATGGCGGCGTTCTTGACCTGTTTGGCGAACTCATCAAATTTCCAGATCGACGATGGCGTCGCGCTGGAAGCATTTGCCACCGTTGCGGTGGACGTTGTTTGGGCCGGCACGGTGGTCGCGACAAACGCGAACGCCAGCAAAGCTGCCGCTAACGGAAGTCCTTTGGTTTTCATCGCAAGCACATCCTTTCGTTGATTTGAGACTTCGCTTCCGGGTTTCGGGTTGGTTGATTACTTCTCTTTCACAGTGGGAAAACATTTTGCCAGGTGCGCCTCGTCGGGCGGCGAGGTGAGGAAACTAACGACGGGCATTACCAGCAAGGGCACCAACATTGCAATCGCGCCCGACACGGGGATGTGCGGCTTGCCCCAGTAACAGAACAAGCCGACAGCCGTGCCGACTCCCGAGATCATGCCGGCATACGCACCGGCTTTGGTCGCGCGCCGCCAGAAAAGGCCGTACAAATACGGCGCCAGAAACGCGCCACTCAACGCGCTCCAGGCGATCACCATCAGGTTCACGATCACGTCCACCTGTTTCAGCGCAATCAGGAGCGACAGCGCCACAAACACGGCGCAGAGCACGCGCATCAGTCGCATGATTTGCGGTTGCTTCTCCTCGCGGTTTACCGAGGCGCCGTAAATGTCGATGGCGATGGCCGAACTGCTCACCAGCACCAGCGACGAGAGGCTCGACATTGACGCCGAAAACACCATCAGCAGAATGACCAGCACCAGCCATATCGGGACGTAGCTCGTGATGAAGAACGGCATCAACAGGTCAAGGTTCGGCCTCTTGGTGGCGGCATCGACAATCGGCGCCAGGTCGTTCTTGGGGTTGGTGAAAAACAGATGCGTCAGCGCGCCGCTGTAGTAGGCGCCAAAGGACATGAACAGCGCAAAGATCGTGGCAATGAGCATCGCGCGATTCACGTCGGCCTTGCTGCGGATGGAATAGAACTTCTGCACCATCTGCGGCAGCGCCCACGGGCCGAAGCTGGTGATCAGCACCAGCGAAACCAGCGTCACCCAGCCGGGGAAGGGAGGTCCCGTGGGCGGCGGCGGCGCGTAAAGGGCCGGCATGTATTTCGGGTCCAGCAAGGCGGCGAAGGTCGCGCCCAGTCCCCCCTTCATGCCCGCCAGCAGGAGGACCATGATGGCAACGCCCAGAAACTCGACGATGCCCCGGATGAAGTCGCTGACCGCGACGGCAAGGTAGCCGCCCATGATGAGGTAGACGCCCGTCAGTGCCGCCAGAAAGATGAGCGCCTGATTATACTGCAGGCCGAGTGTTTTCTGGAAAAGATAGCTCAAGCCCATGTACACCGAAGCCGAGTACGGCACCAAAAAAACGAAGACGACGAGAGCGCCGACGATCTGGAGCGGCATGCTGTCGTACCGCGCCCGGAGGAATTCGGGCATGGTCAGCGCATTGAGCCGGGCCGTCATTTCGCGGGTGCGTCCGGCAAGTACCAACCAGGCCAGCAGCGTGCCGACGAACGTGTTGCCGAGCACAATCCACATCGTCTGGATGCCGAAGCCCCAACCGAGCCGGCCCGCGTAGCCAATGAAGAGCACCGCCGAAAAATAGGTGGTGCCGTAGGCGAACGCGCTCATCCAAGGTCCGAGCTTGCGCCCGCCCAGGAAGAAATCACCGACGTCCTTGGTGCGTTTCATGCACCAATAGCCGACGGCCAGCATCACCGCGACGTACAGGATGATCAATCCGGAGTAAATCAGTGGGTTCATGGTTTCCTTATCCGGTCCGGTGATGTCGCTTCGTCGCCAGTTATGGCGACAGATGAAGTCGTGAAAGATGTAGCCGGCCTGGCCCAGATGGATGGTGCCGCGACCAGCAACAGAAGCCCGCAAACACGACATCTGCAATGGCGGTCAGGCCATTTCCAGAGTTTCAACGTCTCCATTAGTACGCGGTACCTGGCATTCCGCGTAGCAACGAATTCCTAGCCTCGCGCAGACGGAACGCATGTATGGGCCAAGAACTGGCCCCACAAGCGGGGTGAAGTCTGGCTTATACGCCTGCGCAACGGTGGAAGGCAAGATGTTTTTAATTGACGCGGTTAAGGGGGTTGACTTCATAGCCGGTTTACACTACAAGCAGCGTGAAGCTACGCGGTTTCTCACCCCGTCCGCGTCAAACTGCTCGGTATGGAGTTGAGCCACGCCAGGGGTTATGCCCATGCTCGTGGACGGAAAGGATGTCTGTCATGCCTGCGACCACTGTAGCCCAACCCGTCGAATTCCTTCGCACGCTACCGGGTGACGACATGCGCCAGATCATGTGGCGCTTTGCGGATCGATTTGACCTCCAGATGCTCGTCCAATCCGCGCGGCGCGTGGCCCGCGGTCCCGTGGCCCGCATGGTCGCCGAGGGTGGCCGCAATTCGCATGAGTGGACGAAGCAAAAAGCGGAACTCCTGCATGTCTTCGACGAGGCCGGGCTTTCGGCTGTCTTTCTGGACCCGGAACAGGGTGGTTTTATTGAAGGTCCGAAGAATCTGGCGCTGGCGCTGCTCGCATTTGAACTGTCGTGGGTCGACGGCGGGGCGGCGACCTGCAGCATGGCTGGCAATCTCGCTCTCGCGCCGATTCACGGTCGGGGCACACCGGAGCAGCGAGACACCTACATGCGTCGCGCCTGCCCGCCCAAGCCGGGCGAAGACCGTCAGATGGGTCGTGGCGCATTCGCGCTTACCGAGCCGTTGCCGTACGTCGGCGTGGAAACGGGACTTCTCAGCGGCAAAGTCCGTATCGCGGCATGGGAAAAGGGAAAGGATCCGATTCTGCAGGTCGACAAACGTGGACGCTTCATTACCAACATGGGGTTTGCCAATTTCGTCACCGCGGCTGTCGATTCCGCCGACGACCGGATCAAGGGCAGTTGCATGGTGATCCTCGAAGAGAGCGACGCCGGCGTTTTCGATCGCGGTGTTCCCACGCGCAAACTCGTGCATCAGCTTTCCTCGACACGCGACCCGGTGTTCAATCTTCGCGTTCCAGCCAGTCGCATCATCGGCGGTTACAAAATCAAGGATGGCGTAATCGTCCCCAATTTCTCCCACGGCGAAATCATTGAGGCGGTGTTCCGTCGCACGCGCGTGACGGTGGGGCTGATGACCGCCGCCAAGCTGCTCTCGGCGGTCGAACCGGTGATTCGGTACCAGCGCGGCCGGTTCCGCGGGGGGGACGCCGCCGCGCCGGGCTCCCCGCGCTACGAGTTCGGATTGCAAATGAAAGAGGACGCACTGCACCGCCTGGTGGACATCTGGGCCACGGGCGAAGCCGCCGCGTCCCTGGGCTTCGCCGCCGCCCGACTGTTCGACGAACTCGATCCGCTGGAGATCAAGAAGGAGGAGATTTTTGCGGCGCGCAAGATTGAGGGGGGGCGCGCGCAATTCCGCGCGATGATGGAACTCGAAAAGGACGCACTCGAGTATGTACGGCTGTCGAATCTCTCCGAAAACCGCCGCGCCATGACGCACTACGACGTCTTGAAAGCGGATCCATTGCTGCAATTTGCCGTCCTCGATTCGCTGGCAAATGTGTTGTGTCCCGCCGTGAAGCTGTGGAACACAGGCCACGGCGCGAACGTGATGCGTGAAGCGGTCAGCTTGATGGGCGGGTACGGCATCACGGAGGATTGCCCCGGATTCCTCGGTCACAAGTGGATGGATGCGCAACTGGAAGCAACGTATGAAGGCCCCGAAGCCGTGCAACGGCGGCAGCTTTCGCTTACGATGACCAGCAAACTGTTCCTCGCGCAATTTCGAATTTGGACCAACGACATGCGCGAGATCGCCTCCCGACGTCCCGGCACAGGCGCCTGCACGCTGGCCACCGCCATGCAGTTGTGGTTGTGGTCATTGGAACACCTCCAGAAAACCGCGGACGCTGACGGCCGCGATCTGTATCACGGGAATCGCCAGGGAGTGACATTCCCGCTCGCGGACGCGCTTTGCTGGTTGTTGGCGGCGCGGTACATGATTCTCGATGTGCTCGAGTTCGAAGCGAAGGGGGCCGAGAATCCAGTGGTCGCGGAAGGTCTGCCGGGTCGATTGAATTTCATGACCGATCTCTGCCACGTCCAGTCGACGCGGGCCGCCGGCGAAGTCGGCCGCATTTGCGCCGAACTCGTGTTCGGCTACAACCACCACCCGGCCTGGGATAACGCCGCCTGCGCCGCGTGTTATGCCGCCGAGGACCTCGACGCGCTGGAAGGTCTCATCCCCGGTATTGCCAGCGGTGCTCGCGGTTTCAGCGACGTGACGGAAACCGGCCAGGACCACCCGACAAAAGCCGGTCCCTGCGTCCAGTTCGACGGCTACGAAACGTTCGCGCGCTTGCGCGTGAAACTGGACGGCTGTCTCACCGGCTCCCGCCTCGCGAAAGACCGCGCGGCGGAAGCACTCACAAAAGTGATGATCCCGGAGGCATTGGATTATCCCGCGTAACGAGCGCGCAGGATCCAGCAATCCGTTATGTCGTTACCACGCGTTCGAGAACTTCAATAGTAATCAACCAATAGGAGAACCCCTCGATGAAGCGATTGTGGCAGGTTGTTGTTCTAGGCAGCGCTGTTGCCGTCTGGGTCACGCCCGCGAGAGCCTATGATGAACCGTCGGTGAACCTGGGCTTCACCAGCTTCCTCGACGGAGGCCCGCCGGCGGGGCCGGGCTTTTATTACACAGAGTATATGCAGTGGTACTACGCTCAACGGTTTCCCGAACCACCCGTGACGCTGAACAGGCTGAATGCGTGGATCGCGTTGCAGCAGTTGATTTACCAGTCCAACCAAAAGGTTCTGTTGGACGGCAAGTGGGGAGTGGATCTGATCCAATCATTCGTAGCGTTCGATGTCAAACCGTCCTACCCCACCGAGAGCGGCCCGGGCGATGTGTTGGTTGGCCCGTACCTGCAATGGGACCCGATTATGGGCAAAGACGGGCCGGTGTTCATGCATCGCTTTGAACTTCAGATGATCGCGCCGACCGGTCGTTACAGCGCGAACGCGCCGCTCAATGCCGGCAGCAACTTCTTCTCCCTCGATCCCTATTGGGCCGCGACGTGGTTTGTTCTCCCGCAGTGGTCGATGTCGTGGCGCATTCACTACTTGTGGAACGACCGGAATGACAATCCGGGGCTTGGGCTCAACACCGAGCAGCCGGGACAGGCCATCCATGCGAACTTCGCGTCCGAGTACGAGCTGGTGCCCAAGCAGTTGCGTATCGGCGTGAATGGCTATTTCTTCGAGCAGATTACCGACAGCACGGCCAACGGCGCGAACGTGGCGGGTCACGAACAGGTGGTGGGACTCGGTCCGGGCCTGATCTGGCACATCTCGCAGAACGACCATGTGTTCTTCGATGCGTACTACGAGTTTGCCGCGGAGCATCGACCCGAAGGCCAGCGCTACAACCTCCGCTGGGTCCACCACTTCTAGGCCGTTGGTTTTCCAATCCGATGCGTGACCAAAGCGTGGAACGAACAGCAGCGCCCGTCGACCGCCAGACGATGGATGTGGACATCGTGTGCGTCGGGTTTGGGCCGGCGACGGGCGGGTTTCTGACAACCCTGTCTCGCAAGCTATCGAGCGCAGACGGTACGCCAAAACCGGAAAGCGCGGTGATGCCCGGCGCGCCCCCGCAAATCATCTGTTACGAACGCGCTGATGATATCGGATTCAGCGTATCGGGTGTCGTGACGCGGGCGCGCGGTATTCGGCAGACGTTTCCGGATCTTGACCTCTCGCAGATTCCCCTGTGCGCGCCGGTCAAGCACGAGAAGGTGCTCTATCTTCTCGACCCCATCGGTGCGAGCCGACGGTCAGCCACGCTGCGAACGGTGGACGCGCTGATTCGCGCGCTCAAGGTGTTCCTGCCGGTTGAGAATAGCGCCATTGAGTTGCCGTATATTCCGCCCTATCTCCAGAAGCACGGTGGATTGGTCATGTCCATCGGACAGTTCAATCAATGGGTCGGCGCCCAATTGATGAACGCCGGCACGGCCCAGATCTGGCCCGGCACACCCGTCGCCAAACCCCTGATTGAAAACGACCGCGTCGTCGGCGTCCAACTTGCCGATCAGGGCACGGACAAATCGGGTTCTCCCGAAGCGGGCTTCCTGCCGGGCATGGATGTCCGTGCCGCGCTGACGGTGGTTGGCGATGGCCCGGTCGGCCCCGTGGGACGGCAGATCAATCAGCATTTCGGGATGCCCCAGGGCCATCACCAGCGCGATTGGGCGGTCGGCATGAAATTCGTGGTCAATCTGCCGGAGAATTGCCCACTCGAAGCCGGCACGGTGTTGCACACGCTTGGCTATCCGGAGCCGGAGGTCTTCGGGTTCCTGTACGTCTATCCCGACCGCGTCGCCTCCCTCGGCATTTTCGTGCCGTCTTGGTTCGAAAGCCCGGTGCGCACCGCCTATCGTTATCTTCAACATTGGATGATGCATCCCTGGCTGTGGCGTTACCTCGACGGTGGGACGCTGCGTTCCTGGGGCGCCAAGACGTTGGGTGAATCCGGCCGTCGCGGTGAACCGCATCTGGTCGGTGACGGCTACGCGCGCATCGGGGAAGGATCGGGCAGCACGAATGTCCTTACCGGCAGCGGGGTGGACGAGGCATGGGCCACCGGTGTCCAACTTGGCGAGGCCGTATTGGAGTTGCTCGAACAGAAGAAGCCGTTCACGAAAGCGAATCTCGAAGCGACCTACGTAAAGCGGCGCCGCGCCAGTTGGGTGGAAACCGAAGGTCGTGTGGCCGAACGCGCGCGGGACGGTTTTCACCGGGGCATGGTCACCGGCCTGGTCGGCATGGCGTTGGCGGGCGCGACGAAAGGCCGGCTCGGCGCCCCCGTGAAGCCGCGCACCGCGTCGGAGCACACGCCGCCATTGGAGGAATACTACAAAGACCGAATCCCTCTCTGGGAAATCGAGAAACTGCGCCAGGAATGCGCCGCTTGGCGTGCCAATCTCCACGACGCGCTCATGGACCGCGTGGGTTGGCCGGCGATTCCGTACGACGGCAAATTGCTCGTCTCGCACCAGGACGCGTTGTTGATGGGCGGGAAGGTGCAGGCACCGGCCGGATACGCGGATCACGTCGTATTCTTGTACCCGGAACTTTGCGAGAAATGCGGCACGAAGATTTGCATCGAGATCTGCAGCGGCCAGGCGATCACACCGGGTGGGAACGGCGTTCCCGCATTTGACCGGGAGAAATGCGTCCACTGCGGCGCGTGTATCTGGAACTGTACCACCCTGCATCCCGCCGACCCCGAGCGCGGTCTGATCGAGTTTCGCGCGGGCGCGGGCGGGCTGCATTCCGCGGAGAACTAACCCTTGCTCTTGACTCTTACTCTTACTCTTTCTCTTTCTCGCAGGCATGGTCTGGCTCAAAATGCCGCCACGCAATCAATTCGTGTTGTTTGTGATGATGCACGCTGATAATCTGCCGCAGGGCAGATAGGAGATTTCGCAATGGCCAATGAATCCATAAAGATGCGCGAATTAGTTGATCGCGCCGTATCGCACACTTGGAGCATACCGGAATTCCAAAGAGGCTTTGTCTGGAAACCCGTTCAGGTGCGCGACCTGATCGAATCACTTTGGCTTGACTATCCAATTGGAAGCTTACTCGTGTGGAACAGTCAGCAACCGACACAGGAGAGAGTTGTGTCCGACGCACAACGTCCGGCGCTTTGGGTTGTTGATGGCCAGCAGCGGACTGCAGCGCTCTGCATTCTGTTTGGACGAAAGCCATACTGGTGGTCCAGCGCTGAAGAATGGGAAAAAGTTCTCCGTAAGTATGACATACGGTTTGATGTTGATGCGAAAGAGCCACCCTTCTTCTGGGTGGCAAATGCGGCAATCCGCAAAGTTAAAGAGCTGCGCTACATTCCCGTATCCAAACTCTTGGTTTTGGACACACAAAAGGACAAGGACCAAGCCACTCTGCAAACTCTTGCGAAAGAGATCAAATTGCAGGGCCTCTGTGACGGAATGGATGCGATGGAAGTCTACACCAGGCTCGATCGAGTGCGGAAAATTAGGGACAGAGACTTGGTCACAATTACCATTGACCATGAGTTGGAGGACGTTGTTGAAATCTTCGCCCGCCTGAATAGCCGTGGCACTCGTGTCACGGAGGCGGATATTTATCTCGGCGTGGTTGCCGCCCGTGCTCCCGGCTGGGTGCGAAGTACCTTCCTCCCATATCTCGGCACTTTGGGCGATGCCGGATTCCGAGTCAGCCCGAACTTATTGTTTCGCACACTAACGGGCGTCGGTGTGAAGAAAGTTCGCTTCAAGGAAATTGCCGACGACTTTTGGAATCCTACCAGCATTCTCCCACATTGGCAACGCACCACGAAATCGTGGGGGAATCTCGTCTCCAAGTTCCGCGAGTATGGAGTCTTGAGCAACGATCCCATGCCAACTGAGGCGGCACTGGTTACAATGGTGGCGTTGGTGGACAGGTTTCCCGGTGACCCCTTTGAACCGGCTATGTACTGGTTTCTGCAAGCATCTCGATTTGCCCGGTACAGCGGCTCAAGCGCGACATCACTTGAAGAGGATCTGCGCGATCTACAGGACTCAAGCTCCCTGCTTTTGGCCGTACAGAAGCTTGTGCGCCGCTTCACGTACACGACGACCTTAGAAGCGGAGGACTTCCTTCGGGATTACGGCGACGCTAGGTTTGGTCGCTTCCTCCTCTATCTTCTTGTGTATCGAAACAAGGCTAAGGACTGGGACGAAAAAGGCAACCGAATTGGCTTTGAGGGTGTCGATCTTCTCGCTGATTTCCGCCCGCAGTGGCATCATGTGTTTCCTAAGAAGTTCTTGGAAGGAAAGGTTAACGCGGACAAGATTGATGCCCTTGCCAACATCGCAGTCATCGGTCCGACGATTAACATACGTATCAGCGCCAAAGATCCGATGGATTATATCAAGCGGTATAAGATCGGTCAGGAAAAGCTCGTGCAACAGTTCATCGGTGAGGACATCACGCAAGTCTCCATCGATAACTATGAAAAGTGGCTCAACGACCGTGCAAAAGTTCTCGCCGATGCCGCCAATATATTCCTGTCATCGCTTGGGAAAGAAGTGCTGCGATAAATGGCCGGTTTCGACCACGAAAAACTAAAGGTGTATCAGGAATCCGTCGCCTTCGTGGCGTGGGCGGATGGAATTCTTCAGCGTTGCCCGGAGAAGGCAGCAGTCAAAGACCAACTCGACCGGGCTTCGACGAGCATTCCACTCAATATTGCCGAGGGTAACGGCAAGTGGTCGAGCCGGGATCGTTGCCGGTTTCTGGAGATTGCGCGCGGGTCAGCGGTGGAGTGCGCGGCGTGCCTGGATGTCTTGGTCGCGAAGAAACGGCTGTCGGAAGAGGATGTGGACGCCGGGAAGAAACAGCTTCACGGGATTGTTTCGATGCTTTGCGGACTCATTGAGGTGGTGGCGAGTCGCGTCGGCGAGGAACCGTCAACTTATCAAATTGAGCAAGAGAAAGAGTAAGAGCAAGAGTTTATGAGCACCACGTATCAGATTGTTGTTTGCGGAAGTATTGTGCCCGATCCGCTGCAAACGTTGGAGCCGGTGCCGGGCGCGACCGGGCCAACGTTGAAGAATGAAATGATGTTGCCCGCCGTGCTGGATCCCTGGGCCTGGCACGCGCTCTTCGAGGCGGCACATCTGGCGAAGACCGCGCCGGGCAGCAAGGTGTGGCTTGTCAGCCTTGGCCCGAAGGCCAAACTCCAGCAAGTGATGATGACCGTCGCCCAGAAGGCGCCGTTCGAGTTGATTGCGATCGACGGCTCCGCCAGCGGGTTTACCGAGGCGTCCGAAGTGGCGGCGGTGTTGGCAGGCGCCATCAAAGCGATTCCCGGGCTCGATCTGTCGCGATTGCTGGTGTTTGGCGGCTGGGAATCCGCCTCGCGGGGTTCGGGCGCGACGATGCAAATCGTTGGCGAACTGCTCGGGATCGTAAACCAGTTCCAGGGCGTGGACAAACTTACCATCGGCGCGGATGGCTCCATCGAGACCCTCGAACGGATCGAGGGCGGCAAACATCAGGTGTCAAAATGCGCGGGTCCGCCTGCGGTATTCGGATGGGCCACCGGCAATCTGCCTGAGCCGCCGAATAATCCCCAGGTCGGCATGGCGAACATGCGCGGCATCATGCCCGCCCTGCAGAAAGCCGCAGCCGCCAAGGTGGGCGCGGAGGGCGTCACCTTTGCCGGCGTGGCGCTCCCGAAACAGCGCCGCGACACGAAGATCGTGAAAGATCTCAGCCCCGACGAAATCGCCCGGGACATCGTTTCCTGGATCACGAACGCCTGACGCGAAAGGAAAATTACAACCGTGGATACAGTTCTAATTTTGATGCATGTGGAAAAAGAAGCCGCGCCGGCAAAGTCGGCGTTGGAAGCGTTGGGCGCAGCCAGGGATGTCGCGGAAGCGTGCGGAGCGAACCTGGCCGTCGGTTTCGTCGGTGAATCTTTTCAGGCCGCCGCTAATCACATCGCCGGATGCGGAGCGTCCCGGTTCTTGGGTGTCGAGGGCGCCGGGTTCACCCAGTCTCGATACGGCAGCGATATTGCCGCAGCCGAAGCGATCTGCCGTGCCGCGAACCCGACAATGGTGATCGTACCGGCGACCTCCCGTTGGAACCGGGTCGTTGCGGGTCTGGCGCATCGTCTCGGTGGTCGCGCCGATACGCATGTGACGGACCTCGTCGCCGCGAAAGGCGGAGTGACGATCACGCGTTGGTATTACCGCCAACGCATGGAGGCGGTATTGCAGCGCACGCAACGCCCTTGGATCATCGCCCTGGAGGCAGGCTGTCATGCACCTTGGAAAGGCAACACGGGCACCGCGAAAATCGAGCTTCTCGCCGTGTCTCTGCCCGAGACCGCAACACGCACGACTGTTACGGGCGTGAAAGCCCCTTCCTCCGGCCAGCAGACGATCCGTCCGGATGCCGAACTGTTGTTCGTGGCCGGAGCCGGTTGGACAAAGAAGCAAGCCGACGGACAAACTCATGCGCCCGAAGCCGAAAGCCTGATCCGCGGATTTCTCCAGTTCACCAACGCCTCGCTCGGCAGCAGCAAGTCCTTGGTGGACCTGAGCAAGGATGGACAGGCGGTGCTAACCCTGATGACGCACTTGAACCAGATCGGCCAAACCGGCGCGACCCCGCGACATCTCAAGGGCCTCTCGACGTGTTGTCACGGTGAAGAACCGCATGCCGTGTGGTGGCGCTTCATCACCGAACGCCGCGCGGTGAACCTCGATCCGAACTGCGGCTGGGCGCGCGGAAAAGCCGACGTACTGTACGTGGCGGACGCGTTCGAAGTGATGCGCAAAGTCAACGCGCTCTTCGCGGCAAAATAGGCCCGGCACCCCATGGCGCGTCGTATCGGATTGACGGCAGATTCTGCTGTCTGCGGGGCCAAAACCGCCTGTGAGCGTTTGCAGGTGCCAAAACCAACCCGCGCGGCTATACTGGCCGCCGAAGAATTGATGACCTGATGAAATCATCCATTAAATTCTTCGTAGGCGTATTCGCCTTGGGACTTTGCGCCAGTCTCGCCGCCGGGGAAACCAGAACGTCGTCCACGACCGGCCCGGCGCAGCCAGACTCTGCCGCCAGCCAGGCGCCTGAATTTTTTGTCGGCGTATCACCCCAGAGCGTTTCAATGTCGGCGTAGATCCCGCATTGCCGCCAGGTCAGGGTTGTGAATACGGCCAGCATAACTGCGGCGAATCCGTACAACGATGCTGGGGCCCGGAAGAGCCCGGCCACACGCGTGACGAGCGCGGCCAGGATGTGCAGCAGGAGGTTCTCGATGTGATACGGCGGCGTCCAGAAACCCCAGAGATGGTAATCGAGCCAGAAGGTGGTGCCGGCGAGCGGATAATACTGTTGCAGCGCGGTGGGCTGGCACCACATCAACCGCAAGCCAGAAACAGTGCCGACCAATCCGGGGATACCGGTCGTCCACGAATCATCGTCCCAGACGAATCTCCCTGACAGCGCCGGGAGGTACGCCAGCAGTGTCAGTAGAATGATAAGCGCAACTCCTGTGCCCCGTGCGCTCCGCGCGCTCTCGGTCACACCATGATCTCTTGTGTCGCTCTGTGTGTTGTGCTTCACGGGTTCTGTGGGCTATCCATCACGGCGGACCGACTTCGAACAGCGGTTCGGAGTTGGTGATACGGATGACGATCTCGATACAACTGGAGACGGGTCTCGATCTCCCCAACCAACTGCGACTGCCCGGCGGAGCGGGCCAACTCAAGGGCGTTCTCCTCGGTGGCGATGGCATCGGTGAATCGGCCAGCGGCTGCGTAGGCAGTTGCCAGCGTGTCGACGTCCCCCGGCACTTGATGCCTGGTGAGATCGCAGGCACGTTCGGCCAAAGCCACGGCCCGAGCCGGATCGCCACCTTCTGCCGGCTCGAGTGTGGCCAGTAGCCATGCCAGACCATTTTGGGCCTCGGGGTAATCGGGCTTGATTCGCAAGGCTTGCTCGAAGTGTCTGATTGCCTCGTCCGTCGCTCCTTGTTGCACCAAAGCGATTGCCAGGTCGTTCTGCACCTCGGCGGAGCCGGGCCGGATTCTCGCCGCCTCGCTGTAGTGTTCGACGGCCTCGTGAATTCTGCCCAGTCGCATCAGAATCACCGCCAGGTTGCAATGCGCCTCGAAAAAATCGGGCTGGATCCGTAGCGCCTGCACGTAATGTTCAATTGCATCCTCGATCTTGCCCTGCTGCCTGAGCGCGATCGCCAAATTGTAGTGCGCCTCGGCGGAATCGGGCTGGATCCGGAGCACATGTTCGTATTGCTCGACGGCTTCCGCCACCCTGCCCGCTACGCGCAAGGCGTTTCCGAGATTGTCGCGTGCCTCGGCATAATCCGGCCTGAGCCGCAGCGCCTGTTGGTATTGCTCGATCGCCTCCTCGATCTTTCCCATCTGCTTCAAGGCGACCCCCAGGTTGTTGTGGGCCAATGGGTAAGCCGGATTAAAACGTAACGCCTGCTCGTAGTGCGCGATCGCCTCCGGAATCCTGCCCTGGTCCCGCAAAATGATGCCCAGATTGTTGTGGGCCATCCAGGCGCCTGGATTTTTCGTCAGCGTATCACGCCAGAGCGTTTCAATGTCGGCGTAGATCCCACATTGCCGCCACGTCAGGGTCGTGAACAGGGCCAGCACAACCGCGGCGAATCCGTAGAGCGGTGCCCGGGCCCGGAAGTGCCCGGTCAGACGCGTGACGAGCGCGGCCGCCAGCGCGATGAGCCCGAGACTGGAGAGGTAGGTCCAGTGATCGCACACGAACGAGTAGTACATAAAATACGCGTTCAGGAACCCAAGCACCGGAAAGAGCGTGCCGACAAAGAACAACGCCGCCGTCACCGGGCCGCGCCCGATCCGATCCCGCGCCAACCAAAGCAGCAGCAGAGCGCCAACGGCGCTGATCGGATAGAGCCATTGCCACCACGAACTGGAGTCGAGTTGCCAGCGCGGATAGATGAAGCACAGATTGGCCGGCCAGAGCAGCTTGCCGATATAGAACCAGAGTGCCCGACCCGCAATCAGACAGCGCTCGGGGAAAGACAGAGCCCAGTCCGTCCCTTTCGCCCCGACATGGTTTTTCTCCAACCAGGCTGTCACCAGGCACAGGCCAATGGCCGCGGCAAAGAACGGCAGGGTCGGCACAATATCGGCCCGCCAGCGGATGCGTCCACGTTTCCACCAGGCGATCAGCAGAATGGCTGCCGGCAGGGAAAACGCCGTGGCCTTTGCCAGCAGGGCCGCCACAAACAGAACGAACGCCAGCCCGTAAGCGGTCCAGTCTCGCGGTGGAGGAACTCGGGGGACAGCAACCGGATCGTTGCCGTCGTTCCAGAATCGGGTGAAGCGGCCATACGCCAGCAGCGCACCGAGATAGAGCACCAGCGAGAGCACGTTCTTGCGCTCGGTGATCCAGGCGACCGATTCGACCATCACCGGATGAAGCGCGAAGATGGCACCGGCCAGCCAGGCCCCCGGTACCTTGAGCCGTTGCAACAAACGCCAGAACAGCAGCGCAGCCAGGATGTGCAGCAGGAGGTTCTCGATGTGATACGGCGGCGTCCAGAAACCCCAGAGATGGTTATCGAGCCAGAAGGTGGTGCCGGTGAGCGGATAATACTGCTGCAGCGCGGTGGGTTGGCACCACATCAACCGCAAACCGGAAACATTGCTTACCAATTCGGGGATGCCTGTCGTCCACGAATCGTCGTCCCAGACGAAATTCCCTGTCAGTGCCGGGAGGTACGCCAACACCGTCAGTAACATGATGAACGCAACTCCTGCGTCCCGTGCTCTCCAGGCGCTCTTCATCACATGCTGATTCCTTGTGACGCTCTTTGAGTCGTGCTTCACGGGTACCGTTTCGCCAGTTGCCACGCTTCGTCCCATGGTTAGGAAAGCGGGGCCGGGTTCCTAGCCAACCTCTCCCGCTGAAGCGCTCGCAAGTGTTCCAACAGTTGCTGTCCTCCCTCGAGATCGGGCTTCAGGCGCAATGCCGTCTCGAGGTGAGCGATCGCCTCGGGCAATCGCTCGGGCGTTCTGGACAGCGCAATACTGAGATTCCAATGAGCCTCCGCGTAATCCGGCTGGATCCGCAACGCCGCCTCGATCTGGGCGATTCCCTCGGTCAACCGTCCGGGGATGTCGATGAGCATGTTCCCAAAATTGTTGTGCGTTTCGGCGGAATCCGGATCGTAACGGAGCGCGGCCTCGAAGTGCTCGATCGCCTCCGGGTACCGGCCCGCGCGCCCCAGGGCGACGCCCAAATTGTAGTGCGCTTCCGCGTAATCGGGTTTGATCCGCAGCGCCTGCTCCCAATGGGCCGTTGCCTCCTGTATCCGCCCCAGCCGCGCGAGGACAACACCCAGATTGTAATGTGCCTCCGCCTGATCGGGCTTGAACCGCAGCGCCTGCTCATAGTGTTCGACCGCATCTGTCAAACTGCCCATCTGCTCGGAAACGATCCCCAGATTGTAGTGCACTTCCGCGAAATCCGGTTTGATCCGCAGCGCCTCCTCGTACTGCTCCACCTCTGCTTGTGTTTTGCCTGCCTTACCGAAGGCGAGCCCCAGGTTGTTGTGCGCTTTGGCGTAATCCGGTCTGATTTGCAACGCTCGCTCATACTGTGCCATCGCCTCGGGCAGCCGGCCCGCTTCTCCCAGGGTGACGCCCAGGTTGTAGTATGCCACCCACGCATTTGGATTCCTGGCCACGTTGTCGCGCCAGAAGATTTCGTCGTTTGCATGAACAGAACACCGTCGCCATGCGGCCGCTCCCAGCAGAAGGAGCAGAGCCGCGCTGACCAGTACTTCCAACGGCTGTCGCCGGTCGCCCAAGCGGCGGCCAATCCTCTCTCCGGCGGCGGCCATCAGGGCGATGACGCCGATGATCGCGTAGTACTGCCAGTGGTCCGCCACTTGGGAATATTGATAGAAGCCCTGTTCGAAGAACCCCAACACGGGGAGTAGCGTCACCACGAAGTACCCGAGCCCGAACAACAGCGGTCGTCCCCAAGTCTGGCGCTTCCACCAGAATAATGCGAAGCAGCTGATCAGGATCATTCCCGGCACGTACGAGACCCAGCGGGTAACGTCGATCTGCCATGCTGGATAAACCACGGTCAGGTTCCACGGCAGAATCGCTTTGTACAGGTAAAACCATGGCACCCAGCCAGCGGCAGCCAGGCGAAGAAGAAGACCCCCGGTTCGCGCTGCGTGGCCTTCCATCGCCCGATGGTGTTGAAACCAGATCGTCACCAGGCCAAGAACCAGCGAGAGAACAAAGAATGGCGCACAGCGCCGAACGTCTTTCCACCGCACCCGGCCGCGCACCCACCACACACACCCCAGCAGCACAACCGGCAACATCACCACCGCGCTCTTGCTGAGCAGAGCCAACAGAAACGCTCCCAACGACAAGCCGTACCATCGCCAGCGGCTGTCTTCGTCGAACGTAAGGCACAGAAAGATCGCCACGGTGTAGAACAACATGGAGAGCGTGTTCTTCTGCTCGCTGATCCACGCGACCGTGGCCACGTTCACCGGGTGGACCGCGAACACGAGCGCCGCCAGCAACGCTCCGGGAATCTTCAGGCGTCGCAGGATCATCCACACGAGGACGGCGTTGGCGGCATGCAACAACACGTTGACCACGTGGTAGCCCGTGGCGTCGTCTTTCCATAGATGCCACTCCAGCCACCACAGGCTCGACGTGAGCGGGTAGTAATCCAGAGCCTCCGTCGTACACCAGAACCGATACAGTCCATCGTGGGCCTTGATGATGGTGTTGTTCGTGATCTGCTGGGGATCATCAAAGACAAACCCGCCGCGCATGGCGGGGATGTGGACCACGAGCGTCAGCGCAATGATAAGGGCTGCGCCCACTCCCACTGATCGCCACGCGTTTCTCATCGTCGCTCGGTTTCCCAATCTGCTCGGGTTGCTGTGTCCCGCAACTAACTCTTACGGCCCAGCCAACGTCAAGCCAACAATGGCCGGCATGATTTGACTCTCGAAGCGGAACGGCGCACGAATCGTTCGACTTCAAATTCGGGGATGCGACCGCCCGTCGCTGGTTGTCCACTGTTGAAGTTGTTGCCCAGACAGACGGGTGGCGCCACAAGACCCGGCGCAAAAGCTGTCTCGTTTGAGACAATCACTTGCTATTCCTGCGATTGGGCTTACGGTGCCGTAGAGAGCCGAAGTTGCCGGGACGTGGCTTTGCTTTCTGTCATTCCGAATCGACCAATCGTCAACCGAATGGAGATGAATCTATGAACAAGCAAGCCGCAGAGATGGCCGGGCGCATCCAACGTGCCGTCAAATCCGGCAAACTAACGGCCGGCGGAAGCTACACCATTCCCACGCTGGTGGCCGCCATCGGCACGACGCGAGCGCAATTGCGTCAGGCGGTCAATCGTGAGTTCGGATCGGTCGCCAGTTTCTGCGAGCACCTCGGGTTCAGTCTGATGATTACCGAGGCGGTCGCCCCGGCCCAATAATCGAGGACCGCCGCGGGGCCCGCGATTCAGTAGGCGAGCTTCAACTCGTAGCGCAGGATGTTGTGGCAATGGATCGTGTCGATCGTGGTCTTGTTTTGCCAACCCTGACAGGACATCTCGCCGCTGACGGTGGTGCGCTTGCGGGCGACCGCGCTGGCCAGTTCCTTGGTCAGATCAAAATCGCCGTGGATGCATTCATCGTTGGGGCAGCGGAACCGGAACACGGATTTGGCGTGTTCGAGGTTGACAGTGTATTTGAGTTGACCGTTCTGGGCAACGCCTTTGGTGTTGTAATACCCGAGGTTCACGATCAGGGACTTCAACTTCTGAAATTTGTCCGCCAAGCTGGGGGAGGCTTTGACCCGCTCGCCTTCTTGATCGCGATATTCCGCTCGGAGACCGATTCTTTGTCGATACATAATGGTAACTTTCTGGGCTGAGTTTAGTGGCAACGGATCATCGACAGATAACATGGAGAGTCGAGGAACGAGCACGGCAACGCGACCGTGGCCCACTTGATGCCACAAGGTACGCCCAATCGGCAGAATAGCAATTGATTCCTGTCGATCACAGCATGGGGTGTTCACCCCATGGCGGTCATTGCCGAACAAGGCGTATGTTATTCCAGAACCCAGACAGGGTCTTCACTCGGGCATGGCCGGCCGTAGGCGGCGATGCCGAAGTCTGGATGGACCACACATGACGCTTCAGAACATAGGCAGTATTACCAGCAAACGGGATCTGGCGATTTTGGGGGTATTCTCCTGCTCATTCGCGGCGTTGCTCCTGTTCCGCATGAGTGTTTGGGGCATCCTTGGCATCTCCATGTTGTTTACAGGCTACCTTTCCTGGGCAGCCACCCAGTTTCTCGTGAGGCAGCACACCTTCAACGGTAGAAGTATCACAGCGTGGGCCTTGCCGGTGGGCATGGCCATCTTCAAAGTCCTCTGCTGCCTGGGCTTGGTTGGGCTGGTTGTGTGGTGCGTCCGCCACTTGTTTGGATAATCGCTTTCCGGGTCGACGGGAATCCGTACGACCTCAATAAGGAACGGTCGGAATGGGGCGGCCGGGGAGATTTTAGCATGAAAACGACAAACACTCTCTCACCCGGGGAACTCCGCATTCTGCAGGCGGTAGCCGGACACGCCCGCAGGAATCCGGGGAGTTCGGGGTCTCGTTCGCTTCCCCGGGGAATGCATGAGACGATGTTGGTTAAAAAGACAGGGATACCACTCGACGAACTCATGACCCTTCGTCGGGATGAGTATGACCGGGTCCGGCGAAGCGGCCTTATCCAAACGCTGTGCGCGAAGCTGCTGGTTGGCTTGACCGATGGCGACCGAAAAGACCGCTTCGGGTATGTATGGATCACACCCGCGGGATTACAGGCATCCCACGCGGGGCCGTTATCCAAAAGAGGTACCCAGCCATGGGCTGAGACTCGACCGTTGAGGACCTGTGCAAATCAAGAACATATGCCGGCCGGATTTTGAACGATTCCTGCGGTTTCACGCCATTCTGGAGTTGGCCATGGGCAGGGAGATCGAATGGTTCAGTGACGCCGTGGAGAATACGATTGGCACGATCGCCTTCTGTCAGGGCGAACGGGGCTGGAACTATGCGGTTCTGCGGCGGGATTGGACGGGTGACTTTCAGGTTTGCAACCTGGGAGCGAACCTGTACAGCCTGGAAGCGGCCAGGGTTGATTTTCGACGGGCGATGGCAGAGGTGGAAAACACCGAGCATTCTGCCTTTCCAAGCGGTTCGGAATGAGGGGACATTGGATGAACGATTGCCAAACATATGTGGCGAAACAACTCGCTATTCCCAGGATGAGGGTTACAGTGAAATCGGGTCTCAGCGAGCTGTCATACTCCGACCAGATTCTGCAGCGACATACCGCAGCCAGACGGCACAACACAACCTCAATTGTCGCTGCGGAGAAAGGCATCCGTGCCAGTTGAAAGCATCAGCCGGGAGGAATTCGACGCGTTTCTACCACCCCATCTGATTATGCAAAGGCTCAGGATGGAACAGGTCGAATGGTTCACCAACACGGTGGGAAATATCATCGGCACCATTGCCGGGAAAGAGGACGATGGCTGGAGTTACGCCGTCCTGAAAGGGGACCGAAACGGCAATTATCGAGTCTGCACCCTGGGCGGGGACACGTTCAGTTTGCGGGCCGCGCGCGCCCGGTTTCTGCTGGATATGGAGGCGGCGGAGAAGGCGGAGGAGGAACTGGCGCGGTTCGAGAGAAGAAAGATGACGATGAATCGACGACCATGAAGCAAAAAACAGAACGGGTGAAACCGCACACCGAAAGAGACGTTCAAGCATTCCTCAATGATGACCGGGAGTTGTCGGAGCAAGGCAGCATCCAGTGGCGGAGAGCCGGTATCTGGCGTTGGGTCAGTTCCGACGGGCTGGCGTTCGCCGCTTCGGACGGTCGAACCGTCGACATCATCCGGACCGCCAATGCGGAGACCCTGACAGTTTCGCTCCCCCATTGAACGTGACGGACGGACAGGCGTCAAGAACGACCGGGCACGGCACGGCTGCACGGTGAATCGCCTCTCAAGGAAATACATCCTCTTCCAGACTCGGTCCCGCTCTCCGCCTGGGCTCTCCGGCGGTGATCGGTCGCCAAGTAAGGTATTCGCGCAACGCCCCCCTGTTTTGACCTGCCATCGAGAAGTTCTAGACAATCGGTCTACGATAATATATATTTGGTGCGATTTAGGTTCTTTGATATAGGGGAGCAGAGGATGGTCGATGGAAAACGGCTGATGGGGGCCACGTGATGGCCGAAGGAAAGAATTCGGCCAAACGTGGGCTTCGCCGGGGGATCCTTCAACCCTGCTCAGGGTGAACCCTTCGACGGTTCGACAGGCTCAGGGCGGGCGGGGTGGGCCCGCCCGAAAGAGTATTTTTGCGAAACGAACCCAAGTTTAATCAAGCCGGCGTGGAAAAGTTGCCGAAGCAAAGCCAAAAACGAACCCAAATTCGGGGGGCCCTTCGAGGCTCAGGGTAAACAAGGAGGGGAGATTGGGAGGTAAAAGGCAGGAAATTGGGTTCGGTTTGGGGGTAAGACGGTGGAAAAGTGAGGGTAAAGAGGCAAAAACGCGCCTCCGGATGGGTTCGGTTGCGGAGAGGCCGTGCGCTCCACTGCGCTACGCGCCGTATTGTCGTGAATAGGCGGGAAATCGACCCAGTTCCGAGTGCGGTCGGGCTTTCCAGCGTTTGTAACTCCAGAGCCAATGTTCCGGGTGGTCGCGAATGACGCCTTCGCAGAAGTTGAGGCATTGCTGGCTGATCGTTTGGATGTCAGCCTGATCGTTTCCACTGGGTTGATAGGGAAATTCCCGGCAGTCGATCCGGATTCTGCCGTCCGGGAGCGGGTGGGCGATGCTGGTGACGATCGCGGCACCGGAACGCAGTTCCAACTGGCCGATGGTCGAGTTGGTGAGCACGGGCAGGCCGAAGAAGTCGCACCAAGTGCCGCCAGAACGCAACCCGACATGCTGGTCGATCAAGATCGCGGCGCACCCGCCGCGCTTGAGCGTTTTGAGGACGCGAAGCATGGCGTAGGGACCGGCGACAACGCGGTGTCCCCACTGGCTGCGGAGTTTGACGAAGATCCGTTCGAGGGCGGGGTTGCGCATTCGTTTGGCAATGACCGTGAGGGGGATTTCCCGGAAGCCGAAGGCCGGGCCTTGCAGCTCCCAATCGCCGTAATGCATCATGATAAAGATGACGCCCTTGCCGCGGGCCATGCAGTCGCGAATCAGTTGGAGGCTGCTATCGTGGACTTCGACAATCTGTTTTGTCAGGGCTGGTGTGAGGCGTGCGCTCCAGAAGAGCCCCAGCATGGCCGCGCCGAAGGTTTGGAAGGAAGCGCGGGCGATCCGGGCTTTTTCCGACCGTGTCCGGGCATCACCGAAGGCCACGTCGAGGTTGGCCAATGCGGTGCGTCGTTGTCCGCCCAGGAGCCAGTAGCACAGCCACCCGAGGCTGCGACCGATGCGACGGACGACCCGATAGGGAAAGAACGGGATGACCCAAAGTGCGGGTGCCAGCAACGCCGCCTCCAAGCGATGACGAAAGCGTTTCCACCGGGAATATCGTTTCACAGCTTTACGAGGAGTGGACATGTGACAGAGCGACTGGTTTCAATATTGCGGGGCTGGCCGTTGTTGCCGGCGAAGAGTCCTGAGGTAGCCGTAGCCGACCAGTTTGTGACGTTGTTCATCCCAGAGACGGAAGGTGAGGGACTTGAAGCTGGAGAACAGCGTGACAGGCGGGACGGTCTGAAACAGCGGCTCGGCTTTGTGGCATTTCTCGAGATTGTAGTTGGGGATCCGCGCACTCAGATGATGGATGTGATGGAAGCCGATGTTGCCCGAGAACCATTGGAGAACTTTGGGGAGTTTGTAGAAGGAACTGCCCTGGAGTGCGGCCGCGAGGTAATCCCAATCGCCATGGCGCTGCCAGTAGACGCCCTCGAATTGATGCTGGACGTAAAACAACCAGACGCCCGCCGAGCCAGCCACCGCGATTACCAGCACTTGAAGCACCAGATAGGCCTTGATGCCAAAGACCGAACAGAGCGCCACGGCCACGCCGAGAATCCCGAGGTTCGTCCAGTAAACCGAGTGCCGGTCGCGCCGACTGGCCTGCGCGGTGGCAAACCGATGACGGACGAGAAACAGGAACAGCGGCGCAATCAGGAAGAGGATGACCGGGTTGCGGGCCAGTCGATACGCGAACCGTTTCCCGCGGGACGATTCCAGGTATTCCTGCACCGTCAACGTCCACACCGAGCCCAGGCCGCGCCGGTCCAGATCGCCCGAATGCGCGTGGTGGACGGCGTGTTCCCAGCGCCAGAGATAGTAGGGAGTGAAGGTCAGCACGCCGGTGATAAACCCCCAAATGTCATTGGCCCGGCGAGATTTGAAAAACGCGCCGTGGCCGCAATCGTGGTGAATGATAAACACCCGCACCATAAACCCGCCTGCGAGAATCGCCAGGGGCAGGGTGATCCAATACGACACCGCCAGACTGCGGTACATCAGGTACCAGAGGACGGCGTAGGGGATGAGCGTGTTGGCGATCTGCCAGATGCTTCGCCACCGGGACGGCTGCTGGTATTTGGCAACGATCTGCTGCCAGGGCAACGCGCCGGCTTGGTCCGAAGCTGCTGTCGGCGCCAGCAATGGTGCGCTGGCGACCACTCCCTGTTGAAAAACCCCGCTCATGATATGAAAACAGTATCCGGGAAAGAATTGGGCCGCTATGGGGTGTTCACCCCATATGGGAACAGCCAGTGGTCCGGGCTAGCGGATGGTCAACTGGACGCTGCTCTCGATGATTCCGGCGGCGATGGCGTAGCGGGTGAGACCGGAGATCTCGTGGACGTTGAGCTTGGCCATGAGATTCTGCCGATGTTTTTCGACCGTCTTGATGCTG
>Ga0187875_10000353_pt1 | contig 40399 bp, 27 predicted proteins | sample June2016WEW_17_1_2_FD_132978 | JGI IMG/M metagenome (GOLD analysis project Ga0187875, IMG submission 132978) | Peatland microbial communities from SPRUCE experiment site at the Marcell Experimental Forest, Minnesota, USA - June2016WEW_17_10 | ecosystem: Environmental > Terrestrial > Soil >...
CGCCTCCGCCTCGCCACCCCCGTTTCCCCTGCACACCACGCGCAGCCGTCGGTCGGGCCCTGGCCCCTCCGTTCGGGAATGGCCGCCCGTCTCTGCTCAGCCCCTGCCCGCTCCCGCTTCCGGTTTACCCTGGAAGCCCCCTGCCAACCACCCCTGGCGCCGGTGAACCGGCCAAATTCACGGAACCGTTAGCCGGACAGAGTCACTGAACTCCGACACCCCACCATTCGTGGGGGTGTCGGAGCGGGCGCGCCGGCCACCGTCCCGCGTTCACCCCGGTCGCCTGCCCGTGGGCGGCCGGCCGGGGAGCCGGCGGGCCGGGCGGTATACGCTTGTCGGGCCCGTCGCCGTCGGCGGGCGGACCAGGGGAGGGGCCCGTCGGCCCTGAGGGGGAGAGCCGTGACCGTGCCCGCCGCCGCCGACCGCCGCTCACGACGGCGCCGGATGATCGCCCGGCTGGCGAGACGCGAGCGGAGTCCGCGGGCCTCCCGGGTCGGTTATCGGGTGCTCCTGCGCAACCGCGACTACCGCCTCCTCTGCAGTGGCCTGGCGATCTCCATGACCGGCTCGTGGGCCTACAACGTGGCCCTGGTCGTCTTCGTCTTCGACGCGACCCACTCGGCGGGATGGGTCGCCGCCGCGTCGCTCAGCCGCTTCCTCACCTCGCTGGTCGCCAGCCCCTTCGGTGGGCTGCTGGCCGACCGGGTGGAGAGGGTGCGGCTGATGGTCGGCCTCGACCTGCTCTGCCTCGGCCTCCAGGCCCTGCTCGCGGTGGTGGCGGCTGTCGACGGGCCGGTGGCGGTCGCCCTCGTGCTGGTGGCTTTCAGCTCGGTGGCGAGCCGCGTCTACGACCCGGCGGCACGGGCGGCCACCCCCGCGGTGGTCGGGGAGGAGCACCTCGCCGCCGCCAACAGCCTGCAATCCGTGGTGGAGAACCTCTCCCTGGTCCTCGGGCCGGCCATCGGCGCGGTCCTGCTCCTGCTCGGGCCTCCGGCGGTGGTCTTCGCCCTCAACGCGGCGAGCTTCGGGGTGTCGGCCGTCCTGGTCGGCCGCATCGCCGCGCGCAGCCGTCCCGGGGACATCACCGAGGGCGGCGCCGCCGGACCGCTGCGGCAGATGGCCACCGGCATCAGGGCGTTCGCCGGGTCACCGACGGTGATGCTGCTGGCCGGCTTCAGCATCCTGGCCAGCTTCGTCTACGGGACCGACACCGTGCTCTTCGTGGTGGTGAGCAGGGATCTGCTCGGAACCGGGAGCACCGGCTATGGCTACCTGATCGGAGCGCTCGGCGTCGGCGGGATCGTCATGGCCGCCTTCATGAACCGGGTCGCGGCGGCCCGGGACCTGGGCACCATCATCGTGATCGGCATCGCCGTGTACTGCCTGCCGACGGCGCTGCTCCCCCTGGTGCACGCCCCCGCGGTCGCCGCCGTGCTCGAGGCGGTGCGCGGCGCCGGCACCATCGTGGTCGACGTGCTGGCCATCACCGCGCTGCAGCGGATGGTCAGCCCCGAAACCGTGGCCCGCGTCTTCGGCGTCTTCTTCGCCCTGGTGCTCGGCGCCATCTCGCTGGGCGCTCTGCTCATGCCCATCCTGCTCGGAGCGCTCGGGCTCGACGCCACGCTCCTGGTCATGGGCCTCGCCATCCCCGCCCTGGCGGTCATCGCCTATCCGCGGATCCGGGCCCTCGACCTCCAGGCGCACGCGCGCCTGGACGAGCTCGAGCCGCGGCTCGCGATCCTCCAGGGCTTCGAGGTGTTCGCCGGGGCCACTCGCGGCGCCCTGGAGAGCCTTGCCCGTGCGGCGGTCGAGGAGAATGTGGAGGCGGGGTCCACCATCGTCGCCGAGGACGCCGAGGCCGACGACTTCTTCGTGCTGACCGATGGCGAGGCCGAGGTCATGGCCCGCGGTGAGTCGGAGACGGTCCGGCACCTCGCCACCCTGAGGGCCCCGGACTACTTCGGGGAGATCGGCCTCCTGGTGCGCCGACCGCGCACCGCCACGGTCCGCGCCGCCACGCCCTGCACCCTGCTGCGCATCACCGGGACGGAGTTCCTCACCGCGTTGACGTCGGCGACGCCCACCCCCGGCGCGCTCGGTCTCGCCCAGGCACGACTCGCGCGCACCCATCCGTCGGCGCGACTGACCTTCGCCGCCGGCGCGGATCGGGAGGGCTGACCCCGGTCGACCGCGTCCGGCCGCGGGCCGGGAGCCGTGCCGGCGGGCGTGTGAGAGAATCCATCTCCTGGCGCTGCGCTGTGTGAGGGAGTGGAGGCGATGGCAGAGAAGTCCACCGTGTGGGGGCTGTTCCAGAACGCGACCGACACCAGAAAGGTGAGCGCGGGCACCGCGATATTCGCGGAGGGCGACCCGGGCGCCGAGATGTACGGCATCGTCGAGGGCGAGGTGGAGCTGCGGGCTGCGGGCGGGCTGCTGCGGCGACTCGGGCCTCGCGAGGTCTTCGGTGAGATGGCGCTGGTGGACGACTCGCCGCGGAGCGCCACCGCCACCGCGCTGACGGAGGCGACCCTGGCGGTGGTCGACCGTCACCGCTTCCTCTTCCTGGTCCAGGAGACGCCGATGTTCGCGCTCGAGGTGATGTCGGTGATGGCCGCGAGGATCCGCCAGCGCACCTGAGCACGCGCCGGTGAGATCAGAGGTTATCGACCGGTAAAGGAATGTCGGGAGCGCCCCGACCTCCGGTCAGACCCGGAAGACCCGGCGCACCTCGGCGATGCCCTCGCCCAGCCGGTCGATCTCCTCATGGGTGGTGTAGAGGTACATCGACGCCCTCGCGGTGGCGGCGACTCCCAGCCGGCGCATCAGCGGCTGGCAGCAGTGGTGGCCCGCCCTCACCGCGATGCCGAGGCGGTCGAGCACGGTGCCGGTGTCGTGGGGGTGGACGTCGGCGACGTTGAAGCTCACCGCGCCCCCGTGGATGGAGACGTCGCGGGGCCCGTACACGGTCGCCCCGGACTCGTCGAGGACGTCGAGGAGGTGGCGGACCAATCCCTGCTCGTGGGCGCGGATCAGCTCCCGCCCCACCGAGTCGAGATAGTCGCAGGCGGCGGCGAGCCCGACCGCCGAGGCGACGTCCGGAGTCCCGGCCTCGAACTTGTGGGGGATCTCGTTCCACGTGGAGCTCTCCAGCTCCACCTTGGCGATCATCTCGCCGCCACCCAGGAAGGGCGGCATCCGCTCCAGCAGCTCGGGCCGGGCCCAGAGCACGCCGATGCCCATCGGACCGCACATCTTGTGCCCGGAGAAGGCGTAGAAGTCGACGTCCAGCTCGCGCACCGAGACCCGCATGCCCGGCACCGCCTGGGCCGCGTCGACGCAGACCAGGACACCGCGCCGGTGGGCCTCGGCGGCGAGCGCCGCCACGTCGTTGATGGTGCCCAGGACGTTGGACTGCTGGGTGACGCTCAGCAGCCGGGTGGGCGGGCTGAGCAGCTCGTCCAGGTCGGAGAGGTCGAGCCGGCCCTCATCGGTCACGCCGATGAAGGCGAGCCGCAGCCCGGCCCGCTGGGCGGCCAGCTGCCAGGGGACCAGGTTGCTGTGATGCTCCATCACGGTCAGCACCACCCGGTCACCCGGTTGGAGCAGCTCGCGCGCGTGGGAGGCGGCGACCAGGTTCAGCGCCTCGGTGGTGTTGCGCAGGAAGACCACGCCCCGGGGGTCCGCGTCGATGAAGGCGGCGACCCGGGTGCGCGCCTGCTCGAAGAGCTCAGTCGCCTCGGCCGCCAGCCGGTGCACGCTGCGGTGGGCGTTCGCGTTGCTGGTCTGATAGTAATGGTCGATCGCGTCCAGAACCTGGATGGGCTTCTGGGAGGTGGCCGCCGAGTCCAGGTAGACGAGCCGGTGGCCGTTGACCTCGCGGGCCAGGATCGGGAAGTCGGCGCGGAGGCGGTCCAAGTCGAGGGGCGGAGCGGTGGCGGGGTCGAGGGTGGCAGCCATCCGATTCAGCCGCTCAGGGCAACCCGGATCATGCCGTCGCTGACCTCGACGCGGTGGACGCGCACCGGCTCCACCGCGGGCAGGGTCACCGCCTCACCGGTGCGCAGGTCGAAGGCCGAGCCGTGCAGAGGGCACTCGATGGCGCAGCGCTCGACGTCGAGATCGCCCTCCGAGAGTGAGGCCTCCTGGTGGGAGCAGGTGTCGTCGATGCAGTGCAGCTCGCCCTCGACGTTGAAGATGGCGATCGGCAGCTCCTCGATCTCCACGCGGGCCGCGTGACCCGGGGGGATGTCGGTCACCCGGGCGACGGTGACCCATTCGCCCACCATGGTCATCCCGCCTCGCCGAAGCGGCTCGGTCCCCCGTCGCCGATCTCGGAGTCGAGCAGCGAGACCAGCCAGTCCCGCACCGACTCGATGGGGAGACGGTCGAGGACGTCGGCGAAGTAGCCGCGGACCACCAGCCGCTCGGCCTCGTCCGCGGGGATGCCGCGCGCCATCAGGTAGAAGCGCTCCTCGTCGTCCACGTGGCCGACCGTGGTCCCGTGCCCGCAGCGGACGTCGTTGGCCTTGATCTCCAGCCGGGGAACCCCGCTGGCGCTGGCCCCCTGGCTGAGCAGCAGGTTGCGGTTGACCACGTAGCCGTCGGCGTGGATCGCCCCCGGCTCGACGTCGATCAGGCCGCCGTAGACGCTCTGGGCGCGATCCCGGGCGGCGACCTTGAGGAGCAGGTTGCTCCGGGTGTCCGGACCCCGGTGGAGCTGGAGCGACTGGTGGTCCAGGTGCTGGTCGGCGTCCGCAAAGCAGACGGCGAGGATGTCCGCCTCGGAGCCGCGGCCGTCCAGGATCACGTCCCAGTACGACTTCTGGAGTCGCGCCCCCAGGGTCGCCCCGAGCAGGCGGTAGTGGGCGGACGGGCCGCAGCTCGCGCGGCGCAGCTGGAAGTGCCAGGTGGCCGGGGGGAGCTGCTGGATCGGGATGTCGTCGAGGCGGGCGTCGTCGCCGAGCTGAAGGGCGGTCACCGCCACCGAGACGCGCGCGGCCGGGTCCGCCCCGGGGCCGATCAGGTCCTCGACCAGGGTGAGCGAGGAGTGCTCGTCGAGCACCACCACCGTGGCGGGGAAGGCGGCGGCGTCGCCGCCGGCGGCCAGGTGGCTGACCCACACCGGGGTCATGGCCTGCACCCCGGCGGGGACGTAGACGAAGGCGCCCCCTCGCCAGAGCGCGTTCCAGAGGGCGGCGAAGTACGAGTCGTCGATCCCGATCCCCGAGAGGCCGCGCTGGACCAGCTCCGGGTGGCGCTCGGCCGCCTCCTCCAGGGAGGAGATGATCACCCCCTGGGCGAGCAGCGCCTCGGCGTGGTCGATGGTGACGGTGCCGTCCGGGTCGGTGACGATCAGGGCCGCCCCGGGGAGGGCGGTGGCGTGGCGGCCCCGTGCCAGCTCCAGCAGCCCGGGGGCGGCGGGGCCGGCCGGGGCGAAGCGGTCGAGGTGGAGCCGGCCGATGTCGGTGCGGCGCCAGTCCTCGTCACGCGCGGACGACGGGACCGGCATCGCGGTGAAGGCGTCCCAGGCGGCGTTGCGCCGATCCGCCAGCCACCCCGGGCTGGTGGCCAGGCACGCCTCCAGGCTCTCCCGGCTCACCGCGCCGGCGGCAGTCGCTGCCTCGGTCACCCGATCGACCCCTCCATCGAGAGCGCCAGCAGGCGGTTGAGCTCGACCGCGTACTCCATCGGCAGCTCCTTGACGAAGGGCTCGAAGAAGCCGTTGACGATGAGGGCGGTCGCCTGCTGCTCGTCGATGCCCCGGGACTGGAGGTAGAAGATCTGGTCCTCGCCGACCTTGGAGACGGTCGCCTCATGGCCGAAGGTGACGTCCGGGTTCTCGATGTCCATGTACGGGTAGGTGTCGCTGCGCGACTCCTCGTCGAGCAGCAGCGCGTCGCAGCGGACGTTGGCCTTGACGTTGGTCGCCTTGGGCAGGACCTTGATGTGGCCGCGGTAGGAGGTCCGCCCGCTCCCCTTGGAGATCGAGCGGCTCACCACGTTGCTGGTGGTGTTGGGGGCGACGTGGATGCACTTGCTGCCCGCGTCCTGGTGCTGGCCGGTGCCCGCGAAGGCGGCCGAGAGGACCTCCCCATGGGCCCCCTCGCCCATCAGGTAGATCGAGGGGTACTTCATGGTCACCTTCGACCCCAGGTTGCCGTCGATCCACTCGATGGTGGCGTCCTGCTTGGCGATGGCCCGCTTGGTGACCAGGTTGTAGACGTTGTCCGACCAGTTCTGGATGGTGGTGTAGCGGACGTGGGCACCCCGCTCGGCGATGATCTCGACCACCGCGGCGTGCAGCGAGTCGTTGGAGTAGGTGGGGGCGGTGCAGCCCTCGATGTAGTGGACGTAGGAACCCTCGTCGGCGATGATCAGGGTCCGCTCGAACTGGCCCATGTTGTCGCTGTTGATCCGGAAGTAGGCCTGGAGCGGGACCTCGACGCGCACCCCCTTGGGGACGTAGACGAAGGAGCCGCCCGACCACACCGCGCTGTTGAGGGCCGCGAACTTGTTGTCGTTGGGCGGGATCACGGTGCCGAAGTAGCGCTTGAAGATCTCCGGGTGGTCCCGGAGCCCGGTGTCGCAGTCGCTGAAGAGCACACCCAGCTTCTCGAGGTCGGCCCGGATGCTGTGGTAGACGACCTCCGAGTCGTACTGGGCCGAGACCCCGGCCAGGAAGTTCCGCTCCGCCTCGGGGATCCCCAGGCGATCGAAGGTGTTGCGGATCGAGTCGGGGACGTCGTCCCAGCTCCGGCCCATCTCGTCGACCGGCTTGATGTAGTAGTAGATGTTGTCGAAGTCGATCCCGGAGAGGTCGGCGCCCCAGTTGGGCATCGGCCGCTTGAAGAAGTGGTCGAGCGCCTTGAGCCGGAATTTGAGCATCCACTCCGGCTCCTGCTTGTGGTCGGAGATGGCCGCGACCACCTCCGGCGAGATCCCCTTCTCGGTCCGGAAGACCGAGACGTCGACGTCGTGGAAGCCGTACTTGTAGTCCTTGGTCAGCTCGTGCGCCTGGACCGTCATCGGCGTGAGACCTCCGGCCCCGCGGGGCTGATCGCGGTGATGTAGGGGTCGTAGCCTTCGCGCTCGATCACGTGGGCCAGCTCCGGACCGCCGCTGTCCACGATCTTCCCCTGGTGCATGATGTGGACCCGATCCGGGGTGAGGTTCTCGAGGATCCGGTAGTAGTGGGTGATGAGCAGCACGCCCATCCGCCCCTCGCTCCTCTCCATGACCCGGAGCACGCCCTCGGCGACGATCCGCAGGGCGTCGACGTCGAGCCCGGAGTCGGGCTCGTCGAGGATCGCCAGCCGGGGCTCGAGCATGGCGAGCTGGAGGATCTCGGCCCGCTTCTTCTCCCCGCCCGAGAAGCCGTCGTTGATGTAGCGGCCGCGGAAGCTCGCGTCCATCCGGAGCGAGCTCATCTCGTCGCCCAGGCGGGCGATGAACTCCCGGGCCGGAAGCTCCCTGCCCTGGGCGCGCAGCGCGGCCCGGAGGAAGTTGACGGTGGTCACCCCGGGGATGGCGATCGGGTTCTGGAAGGAGAGGAAGAGCCCGAGCTGGGCCCGCCGGTCGGGGGTGAGGGCGAGCAGATCCTGGCCGTCGAAGCTGGCCGACCCGCCGGTCACCTGGTACTTGGGATGGCCCATCAGGCTGTAGGCGAGGGTGGACTTGCCCGACCCGTTGGGCCCCATCAGGACGTGCACCTCTCCGACCGGGACGCGCAGGTCCACGCCGTCCAGGATGGGCTTGCCCTCCACCGCGACCCGGAGGCCGTCGACGTGGAGCTCGGTGGTCGGGGCGGCAACGGCACCGTTGCCGGTGGCCACGACCTGGGCCCCCCCGGCGGTCTCAGACATGGGCCACCTCCTGAACCGCCCCCCGGCGTCCCCGGTCGGGGAGCACGGGCAGCGGGGCGAAGCTGCTGACGAGGGCGTGGTCGGCGACCAGCTCGGCGAGGGTCGTCTGGCTGAGCACCGCGTCGATCGACGCCTTGAGCCGGCGCCAGAGGGGCTGCGATGCACAGTCCCCCTCCCGGATGCAGCTGCCGGGGACGTAATCGTGGGCGACGCACTCCACCGGGGAGACCTCCCCCTCGACCACCTCGACCACGTCGAGCACCGAGATCAGGGCCGGGTGCCGGGTCAGCCGGTAGCCGCCGTGCACCCCCCGGGTGGATTCGACGAGCCCGCCCCGGCGGAGCTGGGCGGCGAGCTGCTCGAGGTAGGAGAGGGGCAGGTGCTCGACCCGGGAGACCTCCGCGAGGCTCATCGGACCGGCCCGTAGACCCTGGCGAACTCGGTCATCATCCGCAGTCCGTAGTGGGCCTTGGAGCTCACCCGCATGCTGAACGACGCCGCCGCCGAAATCCCGACTGTCATACCGGGAATTGTACCCGGTCCGGGCGGGTCGCTGCGGTCCGGTCCGCCCGGCTCACCCGGTCGTGGCCGCGGCCGTCCAGCCGGCCACCGGGCCGGCCGAGCGGATCCGGCCGGCCGCCTCCGCCACCCGCGTGGCGGCGTCGTCGACATCGTCCAGGGTGGTGGAGCGGCCCAGGGCCAGCCGCAGGGCGCAGCCGGCGAGCTCGCCGAAACCCATGGCGGCCAGCACGTGGGAGGGCACCGGCGCTCCGCTCGAGCAGGCGCTCCCCGCCGAGGCGGAGACGCCCAGCTCGTCGAGGAGGGCGAGCAGCAGATCGCTGCGGCAGCCGGCCACCACGAAGCTGCAGTGCCCGGGAAGCCGCCGGGCCGGATCACCGGTGGGCTCGACCCCGGGGATGGCGGACATTAGGTTGGTCAACCGACCAGCCAGCCGGGTCAGCACCGAGACGTCCGCCTCCCGCCGCCGTTCCGCAAGCTCGGCGGCGAGGCCGAAGCCGGCGATCCCGGCGACGTTCTCGGTGCCGCTCCGGCGGCCCCGCTCCTGGCCGCCACCGGTGAGCTGGGCGGCCGGGAAGGTGCCGTGGCGGGCCACCAGGGCGCCGACCCCCTGTGGGCCGTACGCCTTGTGGGCGCTGAGGCTGATCAGGTCCACCCCGAGGCTGTCGAGGCCGAGGGCGAGCCGGCCCAGGGCCTGGACCGCATCGGTGTGAACGAGGGCCCGCGGGTTGCGCTCGCGGACGGCCGCGGCGATCGAGGCGACATCCTCGACGGTGCCGACCTCGTTGTTGGCCAGCATCACGGAGACCAGGACCGTGTCCGGCCGGACCGCGGCCGCGATCTCGGCGGGGTCGATCCGCCCGCTGCGATCGCAGCCGACCACGGAGAGCTCGGCGCGGCCCGCCCCGGCGAGTGCCTCCGCGGTGGCCAGCACCGCCTCGTGCTCGATCGCGCTGACCACCAGGTGACGGCCCCGCTCCGAGCCCCAGCGCTCCAGCACCCCGCGCAGCGCCAGGTTGTCGGCCTCGGTGCCCCCCGAGGTGAAGGTGACCTCCCGCGCGGCGCAGCCGGCGGCGGCGGCGACGCGATCGCGGGCCTCGTCCACCGCGGCCCGGGCCCGCCGGCCGTGCTGGTGGACCGACGACGGGTTGCCGAAGCCGTCTCCGAGCCAGCTCAGCATCAGCGCCCGCACCTCGGGGTCGAGCGGGGTGGTGGCGGAGTGGTCCAGGTAGATGCCCTTCACCCCGACCAGTGTACGGAGCCGGCGCGACGGGCTCCGAGGGGCCGGGCTGGACGTCCCACGGAGCCGGCGCGGGAGCCGCCGTGGGGGACCGCCGGGGGAATGGGCCGGCCGGACCGGGAGGGGGGCCGGGACCGGATGCCCCGCGCGCCGGCGGAGCCCGGGCTCAGGGCGCGGAGAGCCGGTCCAGGAGATTCCCCGGCCACACCATGATCGTGGTGCCGTCCACCGTCGCCGTCTCGCTAGGGCTGCCCAGAGCCGCCGCGATCGCCGCCCGATCCACGGCGTCGCCGCCCGCCAGCAGGACGAACGTGGCGCGCTGGGTCGAGGGGTCGTACCAGCTGGTGGTGGAGTGCCAGAGGAACGGCGTCACCCCGTCCGTGGAGGTCTCGATCGACCGCACCGCGATCGCCCCGCGGGTGGCGACCGTCACCACGTTGGCGTCCCAGTACGTCCCCAGCCCATAGGTCGCCCCGTGCCCCGCCAGCCACGCATCGACCCCGGCGAACGCGGCCGGAGCGGGTTGGACGGTGGCCACCCCGGCGGCGAAGACCCCGGCGTAGGCCGCCACCAGGGCCAGCAGCCCGAAACCGAGGCGCGGCCGGCGGGCGAGCAGGCGGGGGACCCCCTCACGGCCGGCCAGCACCGCCCCGAAGCCGAGCAGGGGGACCAGGTAGCGCGCCGAGGTCAGGTCGGTGGCCTGCTGGCCGGCGAGGTAGGCGCCGGCGTCGAGCAGCATCCCGACGCTCAGCACTCGGGACACCGGGTCGAGGCCGAGCCACCGCCGGGGCCGGAGCAGCCAGCCCAGCACCGCCAGCACCAGGCCCAGCCCGCAGAGGTGGAGGAGCGCGGCCGCCCAGCCGAGCCCGGCCGGCCGGTCGATCACGTCGGCGCCGAAGACGGTGAGCAGGGCCCGGCCCCCCACCGAGAGGTTGTGGCCGAGCGAGGCGACCGGCACCGGCAGGCCGTACCCGCCCCCGAGCAGGGGGGCGGCGGTGAAGCCGCCCAGCCCGCGGATCGACCACCACGCGATCGGCACCGCGACCGCCGAGGTGACCCCGATGACGAGCAGCGAGGTCGTGGGGGAGGCTGCAGGAGCGGCGCCCTCGGTCGCCCGATCCTCGAGTCGGGCGGCGCCTCGCCGCCGGGTGGCCAGGCCGACCGCGCCCACCACCGCGAGCCCCCCTCCGCCGACCACCGCCGCCAGCGGGTCGCCGATCGAGGCCGCCGCCAGCGCCACCCAGGCCACCGCCGGCCAGACCCAGGATCGCCCGCTGCCCTGGAGCGCCAGGCAGGCGGTCAGGAGGAGCAGCAGGGTGGCGGCGTGGTCGGTCCCGGCCGGCAGCATCACCCCGGCGGGGAACGAGCCACCACCGGTCCCCGGGAGGAGCAGCGTCTGCGAGGCGAGCAGGGCGCCGGTGACCAGCATCGCGACCGCCCGGGTGGCGCCGCGGAGACGGCCGCCGGCCAGCCAGGCACCGGCGACCACGACTCCCGCCCCGAGCAGGCCCGCCACCTCGTAGACGACCTCGGGGGTGAGCCCCTGGAACCTCTCGAGGAGCGCCAGGAGGGGCAGCTTGGTGGTCACGAAACCGTCGGCGGGCAGCGTCCAGCCCCTCAGCAGGAGGTTGCCATGACCCATGGCCCATCCCTCGAGCACCGAGCTCGCCTGGTCGGAGCTGAGCGGCACCCGCTGGCTCAGCCGGCCGATCGCGAGGGCCAGGAGGAGGCCGAGGGCGACCCAGCCGGCGACGGCGACCGCGGGCCGGCGCACCCCTCTCAGGATCGGAGCGCCGGCGGATCGAGCCGGTCGGGGAACCCGCACAGGCGGCCATTCTGACCGCTCGAGGGGATCTCCACCCCCCGGCGAGGGACCGGGCCGGAGGTGCGAATCACGCCGAACTCGGCTATCATGCGTCGTCCGGGGCGCTGCCGCGGCGGCGCTCGGAGGGGAGAAGCGAGATGACCTTCATCCACGTGGAACCGGCTCGGAATCCGGGCTGGAGCAAGGATGCCGCGGTCCGGGCCTCGCAGACCACCCGGCTCTCGGAGCTGCTCAGCCGTCTCCTCGGCGACCTGGCCCGGCTCGACGCCGTCCAGCAGCCCCGCCTCGACTACCTGGACGGGGATGCCCTCGACGCCGTCCGCCGAGATCCCGAGACCTACCACCTGATCGGCCGTGCCGCGTCCTCCCTGGAGGACGCGGGGGAGCGCTGCGTCACCGCCGCCTACTGGCGGGATGAGACCCCCGACGAGGTGACCGTCGAGCTGGACGTCGCCGACGACGGGGTGGTCTGGGGGCCCTCCCTGGCGCCGGTGCCGGCGGGGCCACTCAGCCATCACCTGAGCGCGACCGTCGACTGCCGCGAGGGCCGCATCGAGCGGCTCGAACTGGGGTAGCCGCGACCAGGGGCTCTTTGGTCGGTCCTATAGTGGGCGCGGATGAAGGAGCTAGCGCGGCGGGGCGGGGAGGTCGCCACGGCGGCACCCGACGTCTCGATCGTGATCCCGGTGCTGCGCCGCATCGACCTGCTGATCCCCTGCCTGGCGTCGATCGCCGAGCTCGCCGACCCGCCCACCTTCGAGGTGATCGTGGTCGCCAACGGCAGCCCGGCCGGGGTGATCGCCGAGCTCTCCGAGCGAGAGGACATCGTGCTCGCCGTCTCGACGGTGAACCTCGGCTTCGGTGGGGGCTGCAACTGGGGGGCCCGCTTTGCCCGTGGCCGCCACCTGGTGCTGCTCAACGACGACACCGAGGTCGAGCCCGGATGGCTCCGAGCGCTGGTCGAGGTCGCGGACTCCGGCCCCGATGTCGGCGCCGTCGGCAGCCGGATCCTCAGCTTCGACGGCACCCTGCAGGAGGCCGGCTCCATCCTCTGGCGTGACGGCGGCACCCACCAGGTGGGCCGCGGGCTGCCCGCCGGGAGTCCTCTCTTCACGGCGGTGCGGCCGGTCGACTACTGCTCCGCCTGCGGGCTGCTGATCCCGATGAGCGCGTGGCTCGAGGTGGACGGCTTCGACGACGCCTACTACCCCGCCTACCACGAGGACGTGGACCTCTGCCTCACCCTGCGTGCGGCCGGGTATCGAGTGATCTACGCGCCCGAGGCGCGGCTCCGGCACCGCCAGGGGGCCAGCGCCGCCGACGTGCCCCTGCGGAGCTTCGCGGCCGCCCGCAACGGCGCGCACTTCTGCGCCAAATGGTCGGACACGCTCGCCGGGTACGATGCTGCGCCGAAGCAGCGGGATCGTGCGGAGGCGGTCGACATGGCGGTGCGACACGGTGCGGAGAGGGCGGTCCCCGCTCGCCCCGTGCCGGCGCAGCCGGTGGCCGCCGGCCCGCCCCCGACCGAGATCGAGGCGCTGCAGAGGCAGATCCTGGCGCTCCAGAGTGAGATCCGGCTCAAGGATGCCTTCGTGGCCCAGCTCGAGCGGGATCTCAGCCGGCTCCGCCAGCCGCGCGCGACCCTCGAGCACCTCCGCCCCCTGGCGCGCCGCCTGCGGCACGCCGTCCGCCCCGGTCACCCCAAGGCGGCCCGGCCGCCCGAGCGCGGCCGGAGCGGATCGCCCGGCGGCCCCAGCTGACGATGACCACCCCCGACGAGCAGACCCCACCCACCGCGACCGAGACCTCCCTGGCGGAGCGCTTCGACGCCTCCTACTACGCCCACCACTGCTCCGAAGGGGACCAGGTTCCCTATGAGCGCAGCGCCCACTGGGTGAACTTCTTCGCCTCCGTGGCCAGTCGGATCCGCGATGACGTGGCGCCGCGCACCGCCCTCGACGTCGGATGCGCACACGGTTTCCTCGTCGAATCGCTCCGTGACAAGGGAATCGATGCCAGCGGTTTCGACGTGTCGGAGTTCGCCATCTCGCAGGTGCGCGAGGACATCCGAGACCACTGCCGGGTGGCCAGCGTCCTGGATCCGATCGAGGGCCGGTATGACCTGGTCACCTGCATCGAGGTCCTCGAGCATCTTCCCCAGGAGGACGCCGATCGGGCCGTGGCCAACATCTGCGCGGTGACCGACGACGTCATCTTCAGCTCCACGCCGGCCGACTACCGCGAGGACACCCACGTCAACGTGCGCCCGCCCGAGTACTGGACGGAGCTCTTCGCTCGACACGGCTTCGGCCGTGACCTCGCCTTCGATGCCACCTTCCTCACCTCCTGGGCCACTCGGTACCGCCGCGTTCGGGATCCGTGGCCACGGCTTGCGGCGGAGTACGAGCGGGAGAGCTGGCGGCTGCGCCACGAGGCGCAGGAGCGCAACAGCGTCGTCCTCAGCCAGATGGAGCGGATCGGGGAGCTGGAGCGTCGTCTCGACGAGCTCTCCACCGAGGCTCAGCGCCGGGAGATCGGACGGCTCTCCCGGCAGCTCTCGGACAGCCACACCGCACTGGTGGAGACGGCCCAGGAGCTGCAGGAGTACCACGCGCTCCGGGGAAGCCCGGGGGTGCGTCTGGTCGTCAGGGCGGAGGCGGGGATCCGGCGCCTGGCCCCCACGGGCACCCGGCGCCGGGCCCTCGCCAGGACGGCCGTCCACGCGGTGGCCAGGCTCGCCGAGGATCCGCGCGCCGCGATGCGCGGCGCCGGGCGGAGGCTTGCTCACCGCCCCGCCCCGCCGGACCCGCTGAGCCTGGACGCCCAGTATCAGCGGTGGCTGGCCGCGAAGGCGCCCGGTCCCGAGCGGCTTCAGGAGATGCGGGTGGCGTCGCGCGACTGGGGCGTCCGCCCGCTGATCAGCGTCGTGCTCCCCGTTTACAACCCCGACGCCACGTGGCTGAGCGCGGCGATCGACAGCGTCCGGGACCAGGCCTATGCGAACTGGGAGCTCTGCATCGCCGACGACGCGTCGACCCAGCCCCACGTCCGGGAGATCCTCGAGTCGGTGGCGGCGGCCGACTCCAAGATCAAGCTGACCTTCCGGCCCGAGAACGGGGGGATCGCCGAGGCCTCCAACTCGGCACTCGGTCTGGCCAGGGGGGACTTCGTGGCCTTCCTGGACCACGACGACGTGCTCCGGCCCCACGCGCTCTTCGAGGTGGTGGCGCGGATCCACCAGAAGCCCGACGCCGACGTCATCTACTCGGACGAGGATCTCCTGCTCCCCGACGGCCGGCACGGATCCGTCTTCTTCAAGCCCAACTGGTCACCGGCCTGGCTGCTGGGGCAGAACTACATCACCCATCTCATGGTCGTCCGCCGCCAGCTGCTCAGGGAGATCGGGGGCTTCCGGACCGGGTACGACGGAAGCCAGGACCACGACCTGCTGCTCCGCGTGACCGAGCGGACCGACCACGTCGAGCACATCGCCGACGTGCTCTACTCGTGGCGGCAGGTGCCCGGCTCCACCGCTCTCAGCGGCGATGAGAAGCCGCTGGCCCGGCTGGCCGGCCGCCAGTGCGTGGAGGACGCGCTCGGCCGTCGCGGTACCCCGGGCCGGGTGGAGCTGGGGCCGACGGCGGGCATCTACGACTACCGCTACGACCTGGTGGCGCAGCCCTCGGTGAGCGTGCTCATCCCGACCCGCGATCGCGTCGACCTCCTGGAGCGCTGCCTCGAGAGCGTCGCCGCCCAGACCACCTACCCCAACGCCGAGATCGTCATCCTCGACAACGACAGCCGGAAGCCCGAGACCCACGAGTACCTCGCCCGCTGCGGGCACCGGGTGGTCGCCACCCCCGGCCCCTTCAACTACTCCCGGATCGTCAACCTCGGGGTGCGCGCCACCTCGACGCCGTACGCGCTGCTCCTCAACAACGACACCATCGTGCTCACCGACGAGTGGATCGAGCGGCTGCTGGAGCTCTGCCAGCTTCCCGATGTCGGAGTGGTGGGATGCCAGCTCCGGCACCGCGACGGCCGCCTCCAGCACACCGGGATCGGCATCGGATTTGGCCATATCGCCTACAACCTGGGCCTGGAGTACGGCTCGGTCCGCGATGCCAGCGCCGTCACCGGCGCCTGCATGATGGTCAAGCGCGAGGCCTTCGACCTCGTGGACGGCTTCGACGAGGCGATGGGGATCGCCTACGGGGACGTCGACTTCTGCCTTCGAGTCCGCGAGCGTGGCCTGCGGGTCCTGTACACCCCCTTCGCGCGGCTCGATCACGAGGAGAGCTCCAGCCGGGGACGCCTCGACCCTCCCGCCGACCACGACGCCTTCCGGGCCCGGTGGGGCGGCGAGGAGACGCTCCAGGATCCGTTCCTGAACCCCAACGTCCGCTGGCCCGACTCGGGCCGGCTTTGCATCCCCGGCGCCTAAACCCGGGACGCGCGCCCGCTTCGAGCTGAGCGCGCGCAGGGTGCGGCAGCCAGCCGACCTCGTCAGGGGGCGGGCGTCCCCGGATCGGGGCGATCTGCCCGCCCGGCTCGGCCCACCCGGGCCCGCAGAGTGCGTGGCCCCCAGCCGAAGACGAGCGCCATGGCGCCTACCAGGCCGATGGCGGCAAGAAGCGCCGCGGCGCCGGACAGTCCGGCTGGGTTCAGTCCCCCGGACTGCCGGGGCGGCGTGGCATAGACGATCAGGCCCACGACCGACTGCGCCGCGACCAGAAGAGCGGTGAGGCGGGGGAGCAGTCGCCAGAGACTGATCACGCCCGCGGTGAGGGCGAGCAACTCGGTCGCGTAGGTGCCCTGATGGATGACGGTGCTGTAGGGGCCGAAGAGCAGCAGGGCCCACGTGATCAGATTCACCAGCAGCCACGCCCAGAGACGGCCCGCGGTCTTGAGGTCCGGGCCCCGAGCCCGCCGCAGGAGGAGAAGGAGGAGGTAGGCGACCGGCGCCACGGCGATGCCCCCGAGCAGCGGCAGCAGGTAGTAGAAGCTGGCCACGCGGAGGGCGAAGATCGCGACGTCCCGCCGGTGCGCGCCCTCGCCGCCCGTGGCCACCAGATTGGAGGCGAGCTGCCCCAGGCTGCTCAGCTCCGGCCCCTCATCGAGGACCGGTTCCTCAAGGTTGCTGAGCTTGTTGGCGGCGATCTGGCCAGGGGTGAGGCTCCCGTAGGCCGACACCACGGCGCTGATCACACTCTGGCGCGGGTCCACCGTCCTCTGGCCGGCCAGCTGCAGCTTTGTCAGCGTGGTCCCGGGGGGGTCATAGAAGCTCTGATAGAGGACCCAGGGGATCATCAGTCCCACTCCGACGGCGGCGGCCAGGCCGATGACCGAGGCTCGCGGCCAGAGCCGGCGGCGCGCGGCGGCGACCAGAACCAGCGGCACCAGCGCCAGCGAGCTCCCCTCATGCCCGAGCAGCGCCAGCGCCGCGGCCAGCCCGCAGGCCACCCCGGCAGCGGGGCTGGCCCGCAGCGAGGCCAGCTCATCGGTGAGCAGGACCGCCGCGAGCAGGACGATGAACGCTGCCGGGAAGAGTTTCGGCCAGACGTAGAAGGCGTTGACGATGGTGAAGCCGGAGAGGAGTGTCACCGTGAGCACGAGGCCGGTGGCCGCCCGCCCGGCCCTGGCCGCCCTGAGCAGGCACCAGAGCGCCGGCAGCCAGAGGCACTGCAGCAACGTCGCGGTCACCTGATACTGGAGATCGCTGCTGTCGGCGCCCGGGAGCACCGCGCGGATCACCAGGTAGACGCAGGTCTGGAGTGGAGGACGGTCACTGGTGGACCAGCCGCCCGGAAGCATGGGGAGCGGTCGCTGGGGGGCGAGGAGGTAGCTGCCGAACAACTGCGGCAGCACGTTGTCACCAGGCAGCTGGGCCAGGTAGCGGGTGGCGGCGGTCGTGAGCGGGCTGCCCGTCCCACCGTAGAGGAAGCCCAGACCCAGTGTGAACGCGGCGGCGGCCAGCACCATGGCGCCGGGGGCCGCCCACCAGCGGAGCGCTGGCAGCACCAGGGGGCGGCGGGCGACCACGAGCCATCCGAGGGCGGCGACCGAGCCCGCGTAGATGGCGATCGTGAACGGGCGTCCCGCACCGGGGGCGAGGAGGTAGACGGCGCCCGAGGCGTACCCGAGGAGGCACGGGCCGGCGAACGCGTAGATTGCCTGGAGGGGACGGGAGGCGATACCCAGGCACGCGACCACCGCAAGGGCCAGCGCCGCGGGCAGGGCCAGCAGCAGTGCGTCCACCGCCAGGTCACGTACCACGGTCAGGGTGCTGGACATCAGCCCTTCTCGGCGGGGTGGAGCGATGGGTGGGGTGATCCTGCCACCACCGGAGACGGCAGTCTAGGGGGTCGGGCGGGTGACCGGCCCTCCCCGTCATGGGTGGCCTGGGACCCTCCACTGATCCGGGACGGCGGGGCGCCGGGGTGCTCAACGCCGTCTGCTAGCATGCCGTCGGCCACGCCCCCGGCAGACTCCCATCGAGGCGACCGGCCCGAGAATCGCGTCGGGAGGCGCAGATGAGCAAAGTACTGGTGACCGGAGCATCCGGATTCATCGGCGGCTATGTGGTGGAGCGTCTGCTGGCCGGCGGTCACGAGGTCGTCGGTCTCGACAACCTCTCCAAATACGGGCCGGTTGCCAAGTCGTACGACCGTGCCGCTGGCTACCGTCTGGTAGAGGGGGATGCCCGCGACGTCGACCTGCTCAAGGGGCTGCTCGCCGACTGCGACCACCTGATCGCCGGCGCCGCCATGATCGGCGGCATCTCGTACTTCCACACCTACGCCTACGATCTGCTCGCCACCAACGAGCGGATCATCGCCGCCACGTGCGATGCGGCGATCGAGGCCCACCGCGAACATCGCCTGCAGAAGGTGACCTACCTCAGCTCGTCGATGGTGTTCGAGTCGACACCGACCTGGCCTTCGGTCGAGGGGCAGGAGCGGCACGTGCCCCCACCCCTCTCCTCGTACGGTTTCCAGAAGCTGGCCGTCGAGTACTTCGCCCACGCGGCGTGGGACCAGTACCACCTCCCCTTCACCATCGCGCGCCCCTTCAACTGCGTTGGGATCGGGGAGGCGAGAGCCCTCGGCGACGTCGAGGTGCTGAGTGGCAACGTCAAGCTGGCGATGAGCTATGTGGTCCCCGACCTGGTGCAGAAGGTCCTGCGCGGGCAGGATCCCCTGCACCTCCTGGGCGACGGCAGCCAGGTGCGTCACTACACCTACGGTGGCGACCTCGCGCGCGGGATCGTCCTGGCCATGGAGCACCCGGCCGCCCTCAACGAGGACTTCAACCTCTCCACGGCGACGTCGACGACCGTGCTCGAGCTGGCGGAGAAGATCTGGCGGAAGATCCGGGGCCCGGAGGCGCCCTTCCGGTTCGTCACCGACCCGCCTTTCGAGCATGACGTGCAGCGCCGCGTGCCGTCGGTGGAGAAGGCTGAGCGCGTCCTCGGCTTCAGCGCCGACACCAGCCTCGACGAGATGCTCGACGAGGTGATTCCCTGGATCGAGCAGGCGATCAGCGCCGGAGCGCTCTGAGCGGGTCGACCCCGTTGACCAGAGAGTCCATGGCGTCCGACGAGGCGGCGAGCGGAGGCGCCCGCACGGGGTCGGCGCCCGCCGCCGGGACGCCGCGCACCTCCGCCGGCAGGAAGGGTGGTTCCTGGCAGGACCGCCTCATGGAGCTCGCGACTCCGTTCCACTACGCCTCGCTCCCCGTGGCATTCGTGCTGCTCCTCTTCCTCACCCGGCACCTCTGGTTCATCGGCGACATCTACGACTTCTTCGCTCGGATGCAGTCGGGTACCTGCTGGACCCCGGTGGCAGGGCGACCACCGGTCTGTGGCGGTCTCAACGCCCTCAGCCTGCTGATTCCCCACAACGAGCACTGGTCAACGGTCCCGCTCCTGATCACGGCGGCGATCTACAGGTTCTTCGGGCTGCACAGCTACCTCCCCTACATCGGGTTGGAGATCCTCGGCCAGGTGGTGGTGACCCACCTGCTCTGGCGGTGGATGAGGCGGCTCGGGGTGGACCCGTGGGTGGCGACCGCGCTCGCCACCGTCTTCCTCCTCCTCGGCGCGGGCGCCGAGGACATCGAGTGGTCGTTCCAGTTCGCCTGGGTCCTGCCGGTCGCGCTCGGTCTGGCCGGCCTCTACCTGCTGGACGTCGACGGGCCGGACCGCTGGGGCCGGGACTTCGCCTACTGGGTGCTCGCGGTGCTGGCGCTGATGTGTTCGGGCATCGGCATCTGCATGCTGCTGCTCGGCGCTGGGTTCGCCCTGCTCCGCCGGGGCTGGCGTGCCGCCCTGCGCGCCGCGCTCGTGCCTGCCGCCGTCTACCTCGTCTGGCTGGCCTGGGTCGCCATCTCTGCTCCGGCCCTGCTCTCGACCACGCCGGCGGCCAAGTCGCTCCTTTTCCAGGTGCCCGAGTACGTCTGGACCGGTCTGACCGACGCTCTGCAGGGGGCGACCGGGCTGGCCGGTCTGGGCGGCGTCCTCGCCCTGGGCCTCGGCTACTGGCTGGTCCGCAATCATCGGCTCGCCCGCGGCCCGGCAGCCATCGCCTTCGTCGCGCCGGTGGTCGCCCTGGTCTTCTTCGCCCTGGTTGGCATCGGCAGGGTTTCGCTGGGCGTCGCGGAAGCCGGCTCAGGGCGCTACAGCTACGTCTGGATCGTCCTGCTCCTGCCGGCGAGCGCCCTCGCCGTCTCGCAACTCGTCCGGCGGTGGGCACCGGCGCGCTGGCTCACGGTGGCGCTGGCCGCGGTGATGGCCGTCAACGGCATCGCAGGCCTGGCGGGCTATGCCGACGTCAACGCCCCCATCCAGCAGCAGGAGAGGGGGGAGATCCTCGGCGCGGCCCACCTGCTCCAGAGCGGCGCGCCGCTCGCCGTCAGCGAGGACGCGGGGGTGGAGCCGGTGTTCTCGCCCAACCTGACCGTCGCCGATCTGCGCTCGATGATCGCGGCGGGGAAGATGCCGATGAGCGCCCCGATCACCGCAGCGGACACCCTCCAGGCGTCGGTCTACCTCCAGGTGGGTGTCAGCCCTACGCACCCGGGGGCCGCCCCTGAGGTAGCCCCCACGATCGGCAACGACGTGCTGCCGCCACCCACGCCGGCGGGCAACGACTGTCTCGCGGTCGCCAACGGCGCCTCGACCTCGCAGCTTCAGCTCGTGTTCTCGGGGCCGGGCTGGATCGCGATCACGCCCACGGTCTCCGGCACCATCTCCGTCCGGCTGGCGCCCGAGGACGCTCCGCTCGACCTGACCGCGGCCGCCGCGACCTTCGACGTGACCGCGGGCCAGACCGTCTACCTGACCGTCACCGCGTCCGGGACCGCCCCCCTGATCTCCCTCCCGCCCGGCACCACCACGGTCTGCGGGGCGGGCGGGTGAGCCGGGGTCCGAGCCTCGCGGTAGCGCCGATTCCGCGTCGGTGCATCGCCTGATCGCCCCCGGGGCCGCCATGGAGCAGAGCCGCGGCGCCCCGGGTGATAGCCTGCCGCCCCCAATCACTCCGAGCACCCGGCCGGGACGCCGGGGCCGGCTCGCTCTCGCCCTTCTGGTGCCGAGCATGCTCTTCCTCGGGGTCGCGCTCAGCATGGGCCTGCTCACGCCGGCGTTCACCAACAACGACGAGGCGGCGCACGTTCAGTACGCCGTCTACATCGAGTCCCATGCCGCCCTGCCCACGATCGGCATCCAGAACGGCGACGAGTCCCACCAGCCCCCCCTCTACTACGCCTCCGTCGCGCTCTGGATGAGGGTCACCGGGATTCATCCGGCTCCCCTCGCGGGATCCGACTCCACCGTCACCTCGGCCGACGTCAAGGTGCTGCGCCTGCCCGGGATCGCCTACGGCCTGGTCACCGTGCTGGCCGCGTTCGGTTGCGCCTGGGTGTTGACGCGACGGCTCGCCCTCTCCTCCGCGGTGGCCTCGACCGCCGGACTCTGGCCCAAGTTCGATGTCGTCTCCGGAGCGGTCACCAACGAGACGCTCAACTACACTCTCTGTGCCCTGGCCCTGCTCGCCCTCCTGCTCTGGCTGCGCGCGGACCGACGCCAGGCGCTGTGGGCGGGGGCTACCGGAGTGCTCCTCGGATTGGCGGCGCTGACCGAGTTCACCTCCCTGCCGATTGCCGGCCTCTTTCTGCTGCTGATCGCCGGGGTGGCGGTCGTGCGGCGTCGGTGGCGTGACCCGGTGCTGGCGGTGATCCTCTTCGCCGCCGTGAGCGGCTGGTGGTTCGTGCGCAACCTCGCGCTCTACGGGGATCCGCTGGCGAGCGCGGCCACCCGAGCGTATCTCTCCCGCGCCATTCCGGGCCTGGTGTGCCCCTGTCCCGGGTGGGGCCTCAGCGCGGTTGTCCATCGCCTGGTGAACGGCCTCTGGTATGACGGCGGCTTCAACCAGCTGGCCCTGCCCTGGCGCGTCAGCGCCGCCATCGCAGCACTCGCGGTGCTGTGCCTGGGGCGCGGCATCTGGGTGGTGTGGCGGCGGTACTCGGCCGCGGGAGCCGGTCGACTCCAGCTCCCGAGCCTGCTGCTCGCGGCCGCGGGAGCGGTCATCGCCCTCTGGGAGATCAGCACCCAGACGACCCAGGCGGAGGGGCGCTACCTGCTCGTCGCCGTCTCCGCCTGGAGCATCCTGCTGGTCGCCGGAACCGATCGCATCCACCGGCTGGGCGAGAGGCTTGGCCAGGCGCTCGTCTGGTGCTGGCCGGCCGGTTTCGCGATCCTCGACGTCTATGTCCTCGTCCGCTTCGCAATCCCGGGCGCCTGACCGGCCGGCGGACCGAGGGTGGGTCGAAGCCGGCTCGGTTGACCCTGCGGCCCGCCTCGGAGGCGCGGCCCCGGCGGCGCGGCCGTCGTAGAATCGGGCTCCCTCCCCCATGCCACCCCGCTTCCCGCATTCCCGATTCCTTCCCCGGCCAGCCGGCCTGCCCGTCTGCCGGCGGCGGCCGCGCCGGTGAGGATCACCGACCGGCGCAGGCGCGCGGCGCGTTGGCTCCGGGGCTCCGGGATCGAGATCGGAGCGCTTCACAACCCGCTCGAGATCCCCGCCGGGGTGTCCGTCAAGTACGTGGATCGCCTCACCGTGGACGAGCTGCGTCACCACTACCCCGAGCTCGCCGCCGAGCCTCTGGTCGAGGTCGACCTGATCGGAGACGCGGAGCACCTCGAGGCCCTTCCCGACGGCTCGCAGGACTTCGTGATCGCCAACCACCTGCTCGAGCACCTCGAGGACCCGCTTCGCGGGCTTGCGGAGATGACCCGGGTGCTGAGGCCCGGGGGGATCCTCTACATCGCACTCCCGGATCCGCGCTTCACGTTCGACCGGACCCGTGAGCTGACCACGGTCGACCATGTCGTCTCCGAATACCTCCACGGACCCGGGGCGACTCGCGAGGCGCACTACGCCGACTGGGTTGACCACGCGGAGCCCCTGGTGGCGTGGTTGGGCGCGGCCGACCCGGACGCACGCCCGGCTCGCGTGCGCGAGCTCATGGCCACCTCCTACAGCATCCACTTCCACGTCTGGCGCTCCGAGACCTTCCTGGAGGTCGTGGATGCTGCCCGGCGCGAGGCCGGTGTCGCCCTTGAGCTGGTGGAGTTCAGCACCACCCGTCCGGGCGAGGACGACGAGTTCATCTTCGTCTTCGCCAAGGACGCCGGGGAAACGCCCCCCCTCCCGCCGCGGGATCCCGAGCTGGTCCGGCTGGAGACGCGGCTGAGGGAGCGGAGCATGGCTCTCGAGGCGTGCCGCGCCCAGCTCCAGTCCTCGACCTTCCGGGTCGCCGCCAGATGTCAGGCGGCGGTCCGCCGAGCCGCCCCGCCGGGCACGGCGCGACGGCGCGCCACCATCGCGCTGGCGCGCTGGCTCTCGCCTTCCGGGCGGAATCGTCCGGGCGCCGCTCGTTAGGGCGGCGGGGTTCGAACCAGTCGGGGCTGCAGCCTAGTCCGCCGGCCTCGCCTATTCGAACCAGCCGGCGATGTCGACCACGGCGTTGATGGTGCCCAGATCGTTGTAGAGGTCGAAGGCGCCGGAGCTGGAGAGCTGGACGATGCCAAGGTTCGCGACGTTCTGGGAGGCGTTGATGTTGAGGTCACTGGCGAGCGGCCGGGAGACGCCGGCCGGGTAGAGGGTGAAGATCGTCCCGGAGGTCCCGTTGACCGCGGTCACGTTGGCGATCACCGCCACCGGCGGAGAGCTTCCGGTCGCCGGGGGCAGCCCGTCCACCCCGGCGACCGGGACGGTCAGAGTGTCCCCCGGGGTCAGGATCTGATTGGTGCACTCGGTGGAATATCCGACCTCGCCCACCGGGCGCGTGTCGCAGATGCGCAGGGGGCTGACCGCGTAGAAGAGCGCTCCCGGGGTGCGCTCGCTCCCATCCCCGAACCAGCCATTGATGTCGAGGATGAAGTTGATCGTCCCCAGCGAGTTGTACACGCAGACGTCCTGCTCCGGGCCCAGCGGCACGATCACCCGGTTGGGCAGGTTGTGCGCCGGCCCCACGTTGAGGTTGGAGAAGCTCGGCGTCGTGGTCGGGCAGGCATCACTGCCGTTCGGCGGCACCACGCTGAGGTAGGTCCCGGAGGAGCCGTCCACCGCCGTGAGGTTGAGCGCCACCGCCTCGGCGGTGCCGTCGCTGGGCACCGACCCGGTGCAGCCGGGGTCGCCCTCGGGGCACCCCGAGACCACCACCTTCTGCCAGGCACCCGCGGTCAGCGGGGTGCCGGAGCAGGCGGTGCCCATGCCGGAGCGCGAGTCACAGACCCGCAGCGGGGCGATGGGGTGGAACGTCCCCGACGCGCCCGTCGGCGCCGCGAAGTACCCCTCGACGTCGACCGCGACGTTGATCGACCCCTGGGCGTTGTACAAGGAAACCTGGCCGCCGGCACCGAGGGCGACGACCACCAGGTTGGCCTGGTTGGTCGCCTCATCGACGTTGATGCTGGAGGCGTTGGGCAGCGCGTAGCCGGTGGGGAAGACCGTGAGGTAGGTGGTCGCCGACCCGGCGATGGCGGTCACGTTGAGGACCACGGACTGGGCGCCGGACGGTACCGACTGACCCGAGGGGCCGGTGACCCCGGTGACCTGCACGTTGAGCGTGCCCCCCGGGGTCAGCCCATGACCGCTGCACCCGGTGCCGGTTCCCGCGCGCGTGTCGCAGACCCGGAACGAGGCCAGTGGCGTGTACGCCCCGGGGCCCTTGGGCGCGTTCCAGAGCAGGCTCTCGGCCGAGGCCGCGAACTCGTCGACGTCGACGTTGGGGGAGTTCGGCGGCCAATTTCCGGGGTTGACCCCCTGCTCGAGGTACTGCCAGGCCACCGTGTTGTTGGTGCAGCTCGGCACCTCCGGGTTCCATGCCGGGGCCGCGCTCGCCTGGGGGGTGTACGACTGGAGCTCGGGCTCCGAGGACCAGAGCGGCACCGACCCGATGACGGCCATGCTCTGGACGGCGGCGCAGTACTGCGCATCGAAGGGGTCACCGCCACCGGGATTCTCGTAGAAAGCGGGGACGTAGCCGCTGGTCGAGGACTCGAAGGCCTGGTACCACTCCTCGATGTACTGGGTGGTGATCGGGGAGTCCGCCTCAACGTCGCGGAAGATCGCCGTGCCGGGCGGCGCGCCCAGGCTCTGGGCCAGGCCGATCGCGGACTGCGCCTCGGTGGTGCCGGTGCCGGACGCGAAGGTCTGATCGGGGCTGTAGATCAGCATGATGTAGATGTCCTCCGAGGAGAGGTAGGAGACCTCGGCGGCGGACATGGAGCACGGATTCGCGGTTCCCAGATAGCGGGCCATGAACTGGGGCGTCCCCAGCACGGTCTGGGTTCCCGGCACCACCGACTGCGCGGTGCTGCAGCTGTCGATCCCCCAGAGGGTCGCCGCCTGCGCCGAGACCGCGATCTGGTCCCGCGCGCAGAGGGCCGCCGCTAGGAGCACGGCCACCAGGAGGGTCAGCGCCCTCCGGGGGAGACGGGCATGGCTGTGGCGAGGCTTCATCTCATGACTCGTGTGTCTGGCGCGGGAGCGGCGCGGCGCCGCTCACTCGATCCGGGGCTGCGGAGCGTTGGTCGGCGGCATCGTACTGATTCCGGGTGGGATGTCCCAGGGGGACGCCGACGCTCCCGCCGTCGGTGACGGGGTCGGCGGGAGCGGATGCGATCCGCTGCCCGACCCCGGGACCACCGGGCCGGTGGGCAGGAACTGGGTACCCCAGGTGCAGTCGCAGGGTGGGAGGGGAACCGCGGGGTCGGGGCCCGAGCTCGAGATCCCCGGGCCGACGGTGCCGATCGTCGGGTCGCCCGACGGCAGCGCGGTGGGCACCGGCGACCCCATGGCGGTCGGGGTAGGCGGGTTGACCTGGGTCGGAGGCTCGGCCCCGGACGGCGCCGGGCTGGCGGAGGGGAGCGCGCCCCCCGAGCCGGCGACACCCTGGCGGAGGACGGTGGACTCCAGCCAGCCGAGTATCGGCAGCCCCCAGCGGGGTGGCATGTAGGTCGGATCCCAGACCCCGCTCACGTCACCCCCGATCGGGAGTGAGGCGTAGCCGGTGGGGTCGGGGTCCCCCCAGTTCTGCTCGACGATGTTGACGTAGCCGTCGCCGACGCTGGTCACCACGGCGACGTGGCCGCTCGGGTCGAACGAGGTCTGGTCGAAGACCAGCAGGTCGCCGAACTGCGGGAGATAGGCGCCGCCGTTGGGCTGCTGCAGGAAGGGGGGGTTCTGGTACGGGCCGGTGGCGTACATCTGATAGGCGTAGGCAGCGTCCCATCCGAACGGGGAGTCCCCATAGGCGATGTCCGCCCAGCGCGCGGCCAGCTCGAAGCACTCGTACTCCCAGCCGTACGTCCCCCAGACGTCCTCGTCACCGTCCCCGTTGCTGTAGACGTTGAGGTCGCCGAGCGAGGCGTACGAGCCGGCCCACGCCGACCCCGGGACCAGGACGGTCCCCCAGGGGACGGTGGCGGCTCGGGCGGGCTGCGCCGTGGTGACGATCGCCGCCGCCAATGCCACGGGGAGCAGCATCGCGAGCAGGCGCCGGAGGGGTCGGAGATGCCATCCCACAGCGCCTCCCACCATATGGGGGCGCCCCGGATGTCCCGGCCAAGTCAACCGACGGAGACGCCATCGTTACCGGTCCATCACCGGGATGTGGCTTCCCGTGACCGCCGCTCGGGCGGCGCCTCGGCGACCGCCTACTGGAACCAGCCCACGGCGTCGATGATGAAGTTGATGCTGCCGAGCGAGTTGTAGACGTCAACCTTCCCGTCAGCAGCGACCGCGACGATCACGAGGTTGGCGATGTTGAGGCCCGCCGGTGGGTTGAGGTCCGACGTCACCGGGGGGGAGGCGACGTCCGGGTACACCGTGAGGAATGTGCCGGCGCTGCCGTTCACCGCGGTGACGTTGGCGACCAGGGCGACCATCCCCGCAGCGGGCAGCGGCCCGACGCCCGCCACCTGCACCGACTCGCTGCTGGCGGGCCCCACGGGTCTTCCGGCGCACTCGGTCTCCGAGCCGAATCGGGTGTCGCAGATTCGAGATGGCCCGAGCGGATAGAAGAGGGCTCCTCCGCTGTCCGAGCCGTTGCCGAACCAGCCGTTGACATCGAGGATGAAGTTGATCGTCCCGAGGTCGTTGTAGACGCAGAGGTAGCCGGTCCCCTCGAACTGGACCACCGGCGAGATGACCCGGTTGGGCTGATTGGTGACCGCCGCCACGTTGAGGTTGGAGGCGGTCGGCGGCGTCCCGCAGGTGGGGGCATTGGCGCCGTTGGCCGTCGGCGGGTAGACGGTGAGCAAGGTTCCCGCCGTCCCGCTGACGGCGGTGAGGTTGGCCACCACTGCGGCCGCGTCGCCCGAGGTCGAGACCCCCGTGGTGCCGTCGGTGACCGCCACCAGCCGGGTCTCGCCCGGGGCCAGGGGGTCGGGATTCCCGCCGGCCGCAGCGCAGGGCGTCCCGGGGGTGCCCTGATCCCCGCGAGAGTCGCAGACCCGGACGGGTGGCGAGAGGGCGTGGAACTCGCCCGAGGACCCGGAGCCGCCGCTGAAGTAGTAACCCTCCACGTCGGCCACCACGTCGATCGTCCCCAGCGAGTTGTAGATGCTCACGTAGCCGGGCTCAGCCCCCGAGCTGCCCAGGGCCACCGTGGTCAGGTTCGCGATGTTGTCGCCCGCGGGCGGGTTGATGTTGGAGGCGTTCGGGACCACCCCTCCAGCGGGGTAGACGGTGAGGAATGTGCCGGAGCTGCCGTTCACCGCGGTCAGGTTGAGCACCACCGCGGTCGCGGTGGCGGGCACGATGGTCCCCGTGAATCCCGGCGGGGTGTAGCCGCCCACCTGGATGGTCCGGGTCTGGCCCGGCCCGAGCGATCCCCCGGTGCACTGCACGCAGGTGGCGGATCGGGTGTCGAGCACGCGGTAGGGCGCGAGCGGCTGGTATCGGGACGGCCCCACGTAGAGATAGGAGGTGGCCGGCGAGCTGGTGCCGAAGGAGTCGGTCGCGGCCCCAGTGACCGTGCCGGCGGCGTGGGCGGGCGGGATGAAGATGAACGACTCGGGGGTGAGGTTGGAGATGGTGGTCGCCGCGCCGTTGAAGCTGAAGGTGGTGCCGGGCGCGAAGTCGGAGCCGCTCACCGTGACGGTGACGCCACCGGTGGTCGGGCCGACCGCCGGGTCGAAGGCGGTGATCGAGGGCCCGGAGTACGTCAGCTCCCCGATCTCGGTCCCCCAGTCGGACGAGCTGGCGGCATCGAGCTGTACCTCGTTGACGAACCAGAAGTCCTCCGGATACTCGGGGTCCATGGCGCCCGCGCCGTAGTCGCCGTAGCGGCAGGCGACGGTGTCGGTGATCGGGTCGTTGTTGACGCTGCAGACGCCGTCGGTGGTGCTCGGGTCGGCGTAGGGCCCGCTCCCGGCCACCACCGTCTCCGCGGTGGAGAGGAGGGTCTGTCCCGCCGCGAGGCCGATCGCCATCACCGTCGGGTAGGACGTGCTGCTCGAGCTGGTGAAGCTGCTCATGAGGTCGCCGTCCGGGTCGATCCCGAACGAGGGGTAGTAGACGTAGGTGCCGGAGGCCCCGTAGTTGTCGTCCTCCAGCACGCTGAAGGTAGTCGTGTTGATCTCGATGTAGGTGATGCACGACTGGGCGGAGGAGGTGCACGCGTCGTCGACGCCGGTCCAGAGGATCCCGTTGCTCCAGACCCCACCGTCGATGCGGTCGTCGTCGGTGTCGATGGTGTCCGTACTGCCCTTCTGGAGGGCCGCGGGCGGAGCCGAGGTTTCGGTGATCAAGGGGTAGTTGGTGGTCTGGGCGATCGTGCCCGGGCTGTTCCCGGTCACCGCCAGCACGTAGACCGACGGGCCCGGCCCGGACTTCGGGAGATCCTCGGAGCCGTTGTTGCTGATGAAGTAGAGGGTCGCCCCGCTCGAGAGGTCCGGCACCGGGAAGAGGCTGAAGTAGGACATGGTGGGCGCGGCGAGCTTCCCCGACGCCGGGTCGATCACCGGGTTGGACCCCGTGGCGTTGGCCAGGAAGGTCGCCTTGGAGAGGACGAAGTACTCGTCGCCCACCCACTCCGAGTTCGCGACGTTGAACTCGTCCCACGAGACCCCGATCTTGTCGGCGGAGAAGCCGACCATCGGCTGATCGGTGATCGTGTCCGCGTAGTACGAGTCGAAGAAGTAGCCCTCCCACTGTCCGGTGGGATCGCCGCCCTCGGTGTGGAAGAGGTAGACGCGGCTGCAGACCGCCCCCTCGGGGTAGCCGGGGAGGCAGGAGGTGCCGACGTTCGGTCTGGTGGTCACGAAGAAGGAGAGGTAGAACTGCCCCGCCCCGGGGTCGTAGACGATCCGGGGGTCGCTGAGCTGCCAGCCGTTCGATTCCACGAAGTTGTTGAGATCGATCTCGTCGCAGCCAGCCAGGCTGTACTGGGCGTATCCCGGCGCGCCGGGGCCGGGGGGCGGGCAGGTGGCGCCCGGCTGATCGGGGTAGGCGGAGCCGCCGCGCTGGCGGACGTAGAGGGATTGGTTGGTGGTCTCCACCACCCACTGCCCGCTGACGGCGACATCCGGGTCGGGCGGGGCGACTCCCGCCTGATCCGTGCCGAAGGCGGCAGTCTCTCCACTCAGGCTGGTCCCCGCCCACGCCTGGAGCAGGAGGGGCGCGGTCGCCACCTCCCCGTTGGAGACCGGGGGCAGCGAACCGGCGGCTTTCGAGACCGACCGCAGCGGGCTCTCCCGGGTGAGCGGCGAGCCGGCCGTCGAGGTGGTCGCGCGTGGAAGCGTTGCCGGGCTCCGAAGGCTCGCGACACCGACGCGCTGAGACCCGGCCGTCGGCGCTGCGGTCGCCGACCCGGCGAGGCCGGACGTGGAGGGCCCGGCGGCGAGGGCTGCGGCGGCGAGGAGGGCGGCCAGGCCGACACGGGCCGTGCCCGTGATGAGGCGGTGCCCTGGCGGGTGGGACGTGAGCATGGACGGGGATCCTTCATCGCTGGAGGATGCGCAAGGCTCAGCGAGCCTACCACGGGTGGCCGGCGCGCGACGCCCGGTCGCCCCCCGCGGGGGCGAACGGTTGTGCCGGCACCATTGGGACGTCTGGCCCTTGTGAGCCCCGGGGGCGGAGGCCCATACTCCCGCCGGATTTCGGTCCCCCTGCGCGCTTCCCCTGCGACAGGGCGCCAGGGTTCGTCAGAGGTCGCGCCGGCGTCGCGTCGGGCACGCGGCGCCTCGAAGCCGAGGCTCAGGAGGACACCGCGGTGGCGATCACGAAGAATCACAGGTGGGGGATGGCGGCCCGAGGACTGCTGGTGGCCGCCCTGGTCGTCGGGGCCTCCGCCGGCCTGGGCGGGGCGCGTCCGCAGACTGCGAAGGCGATCGCCCCGATCGTGGGCCCCGTCCTCTGGAATACGGTGGTGAGCCCGGAGCTCCCCAGCTCCGACCTGCTCGGGGTCAATTGCGTGAGCGCCAGCGACTGCTGGGCCGTCGGGTCCACCAGCGCCGATGGCGTCACCAACGAAGGTCTGATCGAGAACTACAACGGCACCACGTGGAGCGTGGTCGCCAGTCCCAGTCTCGGTGCCACGTCCGTCACCCTCATCGGGGTCACCTGCTTCGGCGCCAGCGACTGCTGGGCGGTCGGCTCCTCGGGCACTCCGGAGACTCCGACCAACCTCATCGAGCACTACAACGGGACCGCCTGGTCGCTCGGTACCGCCCCGAGCTTCTCCGCCGGCATCTACTCCCTCCTCCAGGGCGTGACCTGCGTCAGCGCCACCGTCTGCTGGGCGGTGGGCTACGAGCGCTCGGGCACCTTGTCGGCTCTGATCGAGGAGTACAGCGCGGGAGCGTGGTCGGTGGCAACCGGTGCCGCCATCAGCGGCGCCGTCGACTCCGAGTTCGCCGGGGTGACCTGCGTCAGCGCCTCCGAGTGCTGGGCCGTCGGCAACTACGCGACGGTCGGTGACCTGACCTATCCCCTGGCCGAGGAATACACCGGGTCCTCCTGGACTCTCGGCTCTCCGGTGACACCGCTGGGCAGCAGCGACACCGAGTTCTGGAGCGTGAGCTGTGTCTCCGCCACCGACTGCTGGTCGGTCGGCACCTCGGAAGTCAGCGATTTTGGCCTGTACGAGACCCTGATCGAGCAGTACACCGCCTCGGGCTGGAGCGTCGTCTCGAGTTACAACCCTCCCACGAGCTACGAGGCCATCCATTGGGGCGTGACCTGCGTCTCGGCAACTGACTGCTGGGCGGTCGGCGAGTACGTGGACGCGGATTTCAATGCCTTCCCGCTCATCGAGCAGTACAACGGGACGAGCTGGAGCGGCGCGTACAGCCCGAGCCCCAGCGACGACGCCGAGCTCGTGGGGGTGTCGTGCGTCTCCAGCGCCGACTGCGTGTCGGTCGGGGTGGACTTCAACGCCGGTCAGGCGCTGATCGAGCAGACGTACCAGCCGGTGGCGACGGCGTACACGCCGCTCAACCCGTTCCGGCTCTGCGACACGCGCAACTCCTCGGTGACTGGGTACTCGACCGAGTGCTCCGGGGACGGCGGGATCGGCCAGGGGGACACCCTCACCTTCCCAGTGACCGGCGTGGAGGTGAACGGCGAGTCGGTGCCCACCGGCGCCCAGTCGGTGGTGGTGAACGTCACCGCCATCGACGGGACCGCGGGCACGTTTCTCACCGTCTTCCCGGCGGGCTCGAGCGTGCCCACCGCCTCCAACCTGAACGTGGATTACGCGACCAACCAGGCCAACCTGGTGGTGGTGGCGCTGGGGGCGGGGGGCGAGCTCTCCATCTACAACTCGCAGGGCTCGCTCAACGTCGCGGTCGACGTCGAGGGGTACTTCTCGGCGGCCTCGGGAGGGGCGGGACTCTTCCACTCCATGGCTCCGCTGCGGCTCTGCGACACGCGGTCGGGGATGGACACCGCCTGCTCGGGCACCCCGCTGACCGCGGGGGCCTGGCAGAAGGTGGTGGTCTCGGGATGCCCCGAGGGCGACCCCGGCTGTGCCGAGTCGGTGCCCAGCGACGGCACCGCCGAGGCGGTGGCGCTCAACCTCACAGCGGTGGACGGCTCCTCCGGGACCTACCTGAGCGTGGTGCCGCCGAATGGCAGCGACGCCTGCCCGACCACGACGCCGAGCTTCTCCAACCTCAACGTGGGGCCGGCGCACAACCTGCCCAACCGGGTGATCGTGCCGCTGGGCCCGGAGCAGGACGTCTGCGTCTACAACTCGCTGGGGACGATCAACTTCATCCTCGACATCAATGGCTGGTTCGGGGATGGGAGTGAGAGCACCCAGGGTGCCCTCTACTTCGCGATCCCGCCCACCCGGATCTGCGACACCCGCGACGAGTCCGTGGTCGACTACTCCACCGAGTGCACCGACGAGACCCTGACCCCGAATGACACCCTGCCGGTGGCCGTGGCCGGGGTGGACGGGGTGCCGGTCGGCGGCGCGACCCCGCCGGTGGCGGTGATCGCCAACGTGACCGCGGTGGCGGGGACGTCCGGGACGCTCTTCATCCTCTACCCGGCGGGGATCTCCCAGCCGCTCGCCAGTGATCTCAACATCAACGCCAGTCAGAACATCCCCAACCTCTGCATCTTCCAGCTGTCCGCCTCCGGAGAGGCCGATCTCTACAACGACCTGGGCACCATCGACGCCATCGTGGACGTCGCCGGCTGGTTCCAGGATCCGCCCACCGTCTGATCCACACTGCCTCGCGCATGCCGGGGCGGCCCGCCTGGGCCGCCCCGGTGCCCGGCAGCGTCTCGCTCCCCACATGAGCCCTCTGGCACTTGTGGTCGTTGACGCCCGCGACACATAATCCCGCCCGGCCGGTTTGTATTCCTGGCACCCCCGCGACAGGGGCCAGGTGTTACCAGGGGTCGCACGGGAGGCGCGTCGGGCACGCAACGCCTCGATTGCCGGGGTTCAGGAGGACACCACGGTGGGGATCACGAAGAGTCGCAGGTGGGGGACGGCGGCTCGGGGGCTGCTGGTCGTGGCCCTGGTCGCCGGGGCGTCCGCCGGCCTGGGCGGGGCGCGTCCGCAGGTAGCGAAGGCGACCGGTGAGATCCTGGGTCCCGTCCTCTGGAACACGGTGGTCGGCAGCCCGGAGGTCGCGAGCTCCAGCCTGAACGGGGTCGACTGCGTGAGCGCCACCGACTGCTGGGCCGTCGGGTACACCGGCGTCCTCGGCGGCACCACCGCCGGCCTGATCGAGAACTACAACGGCACCATCTGGAGCCTGGTCGCCAGTCCCACCGTCACCGGCAGCACCACCTATCTCTCCGGGGTGACCTGCTTCGGCGCCGATGACTGCTGGGCGGTCGGCTCCTCCAGCGATGCGGAGGCTTCCACCGACCTGATCGAGCACTACGACGGGACCGCCTGGGCGCTCGCCGCCAGCCCCACCTTCGGCGCTGGCAGCGCCTTCCTGATCGGCGTGACCTGCGCCAGCGCCACCGACTGCTGGGCGGTGGGCGACGAGACCAACGCGAGCTCGGAGGCCGCGCTGGTGGAGGAGTACAGCGGAGGCACCTGGTCGACCGTCACCACCCCCACCATCGGCGGCGCCAGCGAGTCCGAGCTCACCGGGGTCGCCTGCGCGAGCGCGTCCGAGTGCTGGGCCGTAGGCTTCTACTTCACGGCCTCTGCCGAGTACCCCCTGGCTGAGGAGTACGCGGGCTCCGGCTGGAGTCTCGGCTCCCCGGTGTCGCCGCCCGGTGGCAGTGACACCACGCTCTCAAGCGTGAGCTGCGTCTCCACCACCGACTGCTGGGCGACCGGCAGCTACTGGAACGGTGCGGGGGCGACCGACACCCTGGTCGAGCAGTACACCGCCTCGGGCTGGAGCGTCGTCTCGAGCTACACCCCCCCGGCCAGCGTCTACGCCGCCGATGTGAACGTGACCTGCGTATCGGCGAGCGACTGCTGGGCGGTTGGCAAGTACGTCGACAACGACTTCCACACCTTCCCCCTCATCGAGCAGTACGGCGGGTCGAGCTGGAGCGACGCGTACAGCCCGAGCCCCAGCGACGACGCCGAGCTGGCGGGGGTCTCGTGCGTCTCCAGCTCCGACTGCGTGGCGGTGGGACCGCGCGGGAGTGTCGGCCAGGCGCTGATCGAGCAGACCTACCAGCCGGTCGCGAGCGCGTACACGCCGCTCAACCCCTTCCGGATCTGCGACACCCGCAGCGCCGCGGTCACCGGGTACTCGACCGAGTGCTCCGGTCTCGGCGCGCTCGGGAGCGGCGAGATGACCTTCCCGGTTGCCGGCGTGGACGTGAACGGCGAGACGGTGCCCGCCGACGCCCAGTCGGTGGTGGTCAACGTCACCGCCATCGACGGCAACGCGGGGACGTTCCTCACGGTCTTCCCGGCCGGGTCGAACCTGCCCAGCGCCTCCAACCTGAACGTGGATTACGCGACCAACCAGGCCAACCTGGTGGTGGTGGCGCTGGGGGCGGGGGGTGAGCTCACGGTCTACAACGCCCAGGGCTCCATCAACGTCGCGGTCGACGTCGAGGGGTACTTCTCGGCGGCCTCGGGAGGGACGGGACAGGCGGGACTCTTCCATTCCATGGCGCCGCTGCGGCTCTGTGACACGCGGTCGGGGATGGACACCGCCTGCTCGGGCACCCCGCTGACCGCGGGCGCCTGGCAGAAGGTGGTGGTCTCGGGATGCCCCGAGGGCGACCCCGGCTGCTCCGGGCCGGTGCCCAGCGACGGCACCGCGGAGGCGGTGGCGCTCAACCTCACGGCGGTGGACGGCTCCTCCGGGACCTACCTGAGCGTGGTGCCGCCGAACGGCAGCGACGCCTGCCCGACCACGACGCCGAGCTTCTCCAACCTCAATGTGGGGCCGGCGCACAATCTGCCCAACCGGGTGATTGTGCCGCTGGGCCCGGACCAGGACGTCTGCGTCTACAACTCGCTGGGGACGATCAACTACATCCTGGATATCAACGGCTGGTTCGGGGACGGGAGTGAGAGCACCCAGGGTGCCCTCTACTACGCGATCCCGCCCACCCGCATCTGCGACACCCGCGACGAGTCCGTGGTCGACTACTCCACCGAGTGCACCGACGAGACCCTGACCCCGGACGACACGCTGACCGTGGCCGTGGCGGGGGTGGACGGGGTGCCGATCGGCGGCGCCACCCCGCCGGTGGCGGTGATCGCCAACGTGACCGCGGTGGCGGGGACGTCCGGCACGCTCTTCATCCTCTACCCGGCGGGGATCTCCCAGCCGCTCGCCAGTGATCTCAACATCAACGCCTCCCAGAACGTCGCGAACCTCGGCATCGTCCAGCTGTCCGCCTCCGGAGAGCTAGACCTCTACAACGACCTGGGCACCATCGACGCAATCGTGGACGTCGCCGGCTGGTTCCAGGATCCGCCCACCGTCTGATCCACTCCGCCTTGCGCGCTCGGGGCGGCCCGCCTGGGCCGCCCCGGTGCGCCGGCAGCCGGGCATCCTGGACCGGCTTGACGCGGTTGGCACGTCCTCGATGTCTCGGTGGACGCTGCTATCATCGCGTCCGCGCGCCCGGGGACCCGGCCGGCGGCCGGCTGGGCGGCTCTGTCGGGATCGCACCGGGCTGGAGGCGCCGCTCGCCGGGGTGACACGGAGGTGACCAGGTGAAGGCGCTGATCCTGAGCGGGGGCACCGGCACCCGCCTCCGGCCGATCACTCACACCAGCGCCAAGCAGCTGGTGCCGATCGCCAACAAGCCGATCCTCTTCTACGGGATCGAGTCGGTGGTCGCCGCCGGCATCACGGAGATCGGGATCATCACCGGAGAGACCGGCCCGGAGGTGAGGGCGGCGGTCGGCGACGGCTCGCGGTTCGGGGCTCGGGTGACCTTCATCCCCCAGGAGGGGCCGCTGGGCCTCGCCCACGCGGTGCTGACCGCCCGGGACTTCCTGGGCGAGGATCGGTTCGTCATGTACCTGGGCGACAACCTGATCCGGGACGGGATCACCGAGTTCGTCGACGAGTTCCGCCGGCTGGCCCCGGACGCCGAGATCCTGCTGTCCCGCGTGCCCGAGCCCCAGCGCTTCGGGGTGGCCGAGCTGGAGGACGGGAGGGTGGTGAGGCTGGTCGAGAAGCCTGCGGTACCGCGCAGCGACCTCGCGCTGGTCGGCGTCTACCTCTTCTCCCCGGCGGTCTTCGGCGCCATCGAGCGGATCAAGCCCAGCGCCCGCGGCGAGCTGGAGATCACCGACGCGATCCAGCGGATGATCGACGACGGAGCCCGGGTGATACCCCATGTCATCACCGGGTGGTGGAAGGACACCGGGCGCCTCGAGGATATGCTGGAGGCCAACCGGATCATCCTCGACACCCTCGAGCCGCTGGTCGAGGGCAGCCTCGGCGAGGACGTGCGGCTGGAGGGGAAGGTCGTCATCCAGCCAGGGGCTCAGCTCCGCAACTGCCTGGTCCGCGGACCGGCCATCATCGGTTCCGGCACTGTCATCGAGCAGGCCTACGTCGGACCCTTCACCTCCATCTACCACGATTGCACCATCCGGGGTTCCGAGATCGAGCACTCGATCGTGCTCGCGGGCAGCGTCATCGATGGGGTCGACGGGAAGATCGAGTCCTCGCTGATCGGCAAGGGGTGCACCGTCTGCTCCTCCTCGGAGCGGCCGCGCGCCTACCGGCTGATGCTCGGCGACCAATCGCGAGTGGAGTTGCGCTGATGGCCTGGATGCCGATCCCCGAATCCATGGAGCGGGTGCTCGCCGCGATCGGCGCCGTGCCGGCCTCGCAGCGCCTGGGGCGCATCGACGACGTGATGGTGAAGACGTTCCGCAAGCACGCCGACCAGCGCGGCTACTTCATCGAGCAGCTCAAGCGGGGCGACCTCGACGACGACGGCCGGCCCTTCATCCCCGCCCAGCCCTTTGCCCAGATGTCGCGCAGCCTCGCCTATGCGCGGGGCGGTAACCCCCCGGAGCTGATCAAGGCGTTTCACTGGCACAAGCGCCAGTGGGACTACTGGGACATCGTGGCCGGCAACGCCCGGGTGGTCCTGGTCGACCTCCGGGAGGGCTCCCCGACCGCGGGGCGCATCCAGCCGATCATCCTCGGGGAGAATGCCCCCCGGATGGTGGCGATCCCCCCATACGTGGCCCACGGCTACCAGGCGCTCGACCTCCGCGACGTCATCCTCAACTACTACGTGACCGAGCCCTACGACCCGGCGGATCCCGACGAGGGGCGGATCGCCTTCGACGATCCACGCATCGGCTTCGACTGGAGCATCGAGAACATCTGAGATGCGGCTGCTCGTAACCGGCGGGGCGGGGTTCATCGGCAGCGAGTTCGTCCGGATGACGCTGCGCGAGCATCCCGAGGACTCGGTCACCGTCCTCGACAAGCTCACCTACGCCGGCAACCAGCGCAACCTCGACCCGGTCCGCGACGATCCCCGCTACCGCTTCGTGAAGGGTGACATCGCCGACCCGGGGGTGGTGGGAGAGCTCGCCCCCGACTGCGACGTGATCGTCAACTTCGCCGCGGAGTCGCACGTCGACCGCTCCCTCGAGGCACCCGGCCAGTTCATCATGACCGACGTCTACGGCACCTACGTGCTGCTCGAGGCGGCGCGGTCGGCGGGGCATGCGCGCTTCCTCCAGGTGAGCACCGACGAGGTCTACGGGGACGTCGGCGCGGGGCGCTCGCGGGAGGGCGACCCCCTCCGACCACGGAGTCCGTACAGCGCGAGCAAGGCGGGCGGCGAGATGCTGGTCCAGGCCTACCGCGCCTCCCACGGATTGCCGGCGATCGTCACCCGGGGCTCGAACACCTACGGCTGGAACCAGTACCCGGAGAAGATCATCCCGCTCTTCATCACCAACGCCCTGGAGGACCGGCCGCTGCCGATCTACGGCGATGGGAGGGCGGTGCGCGACTACATCTTCGTCGAGGATCACTGCCGCGGCATCGACCTGGCCCTGCGGCGGGGCATTCCCGGGGAGGACTACAACATCGGGGCGGGTCGGGAGATCAGCGGGACCACCGTCGCCGACGCGGTGCTCCGGCTGCTGGGGAAGCCGCCCGAGCTCAAGCAGTTCGTGAGCGACCGGCCGGGCCACGACCGGCGCTACGCCATCGACGCCTCGAAGCTCCGAGCCCTGGGCTGGGAGCCGCGGATCGACTTCGACCGGGGGATGAAGCTGACCGTCCGCTGGTACGCGGAGCACGAGGAGTGGTGGCGGCCGCTCAAGAGTGGCGAGTTCTGGGAGTTCTACCGGCGGAATTACAGGCCGGTCGGTCCGGGCGCCCCGGGGTAGCGGTCTGATGAGGATCGAGGTCATCGGCTCGCGCGGACAGCTCGGCCGCGAGCTGATGCGCACCCTGGCCGGGTCGCCTCACCGGGCCTCCGGCCATGACGTCGAGAGCGTCGACATCCGCGATCCCGATTCGGTGGCGGCACTGCTGGACCGGGAGCAACCCGACGCGGTCATCAACTGCGCGGCATGGACCCGCGTGGACGCGGCCGAGACCGAGGAGGTGGCGGCGAGCGGCATCAACGCGGACGGCCCGCGGGTCCTCGCCGAAGCCTGCCGGGACCGCGGCCTCCTGCTCTGCCACCTGAGCACCGACTACGTCTTCGACGGCACCGCCACCCAGCCCATCGACGAGACCGCGACTCCCAACCCGCAGAGCGCCTACGGGCGCGGGAAGCTGGCCGGCGAGGAGGCGGTGCGGGCCGTCCTTCCGTCCCACCAGATCGTCCGCACAGCGTGGCTGTACGGCCAGGAGGGCCCCAACTTCGTGCTCACCATGCTGCGGCTCGCCGGCGAGCGCGGGGTGCTCCGGGTGGTCGCCGACCAGTGGGGCTCCCCGACCTGGACGGGGCACCTCGCTCCGGCGCTGGTCCGGCTGGTCGAGCGGGGCGATTCCGGCACCTACCACCTCACCAACGCGGGGAGCACCACCTGGCACGGGTTCGCCGAGGCGATCGTCGAGGAGGCGGGATTGAAGGTGCCGGTGACCGCGATCAGCACGGCGGAGTTCCCCACCCCCGCCCCCCGGCCCGAATACTCGGTGCTCGCCAATCGCGCCTGGGCGGAGCTGGGGGAGGCATCCCTGCCGCCCTGGCGGGACGGGCTCAGGGCCTACCTGGCGGAGCGCGCCGCGGGGTCGCCCCCGCCGGCGTGAGCGTCCGGGGCCCCGCCTGAGTTCCAGGGGCGACTGCTCCTCCGTCCGCCCGGGAAGGTGGCCGCTCGCCCGGGCGTCACAGTTCGGCGACGTGAGCCGGGCGCCTGTCACTCTCCCGGGTTCTCACCCATAATCGCCGGGCAATGTCCACCCCCTCGCCTCAAACCCGCCGCGCGCCTGCTCGACAGAGGGCGGGCGTCGACCCGGCGACGCCCTCGCTGCGGGACGTCGCCCCTGTCACCCACCTCTTCCGGTTCGTGCCGGGGCCGGTGCGGCTGCGGGGAACCGCCCGGCGCCTGGCCCTGGTCGCGGCGCTCGCGAGCCTGGTCACGGGTGGACTGGCGACGGCCGCCGCCCCGGCTCTTGCGGCCGCTGCAGCACCGCCCACCGTCCGCCACCAACCGATGATCCGAGTCGTGCCTCAGGCACCCACGCGGACGCTGAACGGCGAAGTGCTGACGTACAACTGGTCGGGCTACGCCCTCGACGAGGGAACCTACACCGGTGTGTCTGCCTGCTGGGACGTCCCCGCCGTGCCCGTGACCCCTCTGGACACCTACTCCTCGGCATGGGTGGGGATAGGCGGCTTCAGTGGAGGCGACACCACTCTCATCCAGACCGGCACCACGGAGGAGTCCTACCAGGGACAGGTGTACTACTTTGCCTGGACCGAACTTCTGCCGGCCGAACCCGCACTCCTCTTCGCTGTCACCCCCGGTGACACCGTCTGCGCCAGCATCGCCGAGCAGAGCGCCAACGTCTGGGGGATCGCGATCCAGGACAAGACCGGCGGCGGCTCCTACAGCAGCACGACCATCGACTACACCTCGTCCGAAAGCTCTGCTGAGTGGATCATGGAGCGGCCAGAGCTATGCACCGGGCCCCTCCCGGCCGATTGCACGCTCTCCACTCTGGCGGACTACGGCGAGCTGACCTTCACCGCTGCGACCGTGAACGGGGGCAACCCGGAGCTGACCAGCGCCGACGGCATCTTCATGTACAGCGATGCCGATCAGCTCATCTCCACGCCCTCCACTCCGAACTCGTCCGGGAATGGTTTCAACGTCGCCTACGGCCCGGTCGCGCCGCTCGCCCCGCTGGGCCAGGCGGGGACGGCGGGCGCGTACACGCCGCTGAAGCCCTTCCGGCTCTGTGACACCCGGAGCGCCGCCTCGGTCGGCTACACCACCGAGTGCACCGCGCACGGTGCCCTCGCCGCCGGCTCGACCATGACCTTC
>Ga0187875_10000358_pt1 | contig 40098 bp, 27 predicted proteins | sample June2016WEW_17_1_2_FD_132978 | JGI IMG/M metagenome (GOLD analysis project Ga0187875, IMG submission 132978) | Peatland microbial communities from SPRUCE experiment site at the Marcell Experimental Forest, Minnesota, USA - June2016WEW_17_10 | ecosystem: Environmental > Terrestrial > Soil >...
ACGCTTCTGCGAAGTACTTCGTAGGACAGGAAACTTCACCAATGCGGAAGCCGAAGTGTACGCACTGAGCCAACATCTGGTTGTCGAAGACGAAGTCGTCCGAATTCTCCAGCAGCGGCAGGTCGGTGAGAATCCTGCTGCTGAAGGCGCGGTATCCGGTGTGATATTCGGAGAGCTTGACCCCCAGAAAAAGATTCTCAAATGCTGTGAGCAACCGGTTGGCGATGTATTTGTAGAGAGGCATGCCCCCGCGCAACGCAGTTCCGCCAATGATGCGTGAACCCAGCACCACGTCATAAATGCCGTAAGCCACCATGCTGGCCATCGCCGTGACTAATAGTGGGGTGTATTGATAATCGGGGTGCAGCATGATGACGACGTCGGCGCCCGCGGCCAGAGCTTCGCGATAGCAAGTCTGCTGATTGCGTCCGTAACCGTAATTGCGATCATGCTGGAAGACTCGCAGGCCCAGGCGATTGGCCAGCGCGACCGTGGCGTCGGAGCTGTGATCATCGACCAGAATGCAAATATCCACCATTTCGGGAAGCTCACCCACGGTAGCTTCAAGGGTCTTCTCCGCGTTGTAAGCGGGCATTACCACCGCAATGCGTTTTCCGTTGATCATCTTCCCAAAAGGTTCGATTGCTCGTGTGATCGCTCCATGATACCTGAGTTGGGGTTTGTGCCGTTCATCTTTCGACCGCGACGAGCAGCGGGCCTGAGCTTGATCGCACAACTCGCGAACTGAAAATAAATGATTTGTTGGCTTCGCTTCGTAAACCACGGCTCGTGAGCCTGGATTCGTTGTATATCTACAAGATATTAATAACCGCGATATAAATTTCCAATAGATGATGTTGGCACGGGAACGTGTCTCGTGCACTGAGTGCCAACGAAGCAAGGGTAAAACCCAGCTACTGCTCGCGTAGCCTCCGGTGCCTCGGAAAAATTCGCTTCCGGAAGACCCCGACTAGCTGCTTTCTCTGGATCCCCAACTCGTCTGCTATTCGTGGATGACCGGTATCACCGACGTGGGCTCAAATCGTATTCGTCCGCAAGAGCTGGGTTGAGCCTTCCCCGATGCTATAGCCCTCAGGATCCGGACTCAACTTCTGAAAGTGCTTTACACTGGCAGAGCACCGGAGGAAACCACGGTGTTCGGCGTACCGAGCCTCACGCTGCCTGAGAACACGGAACGGCCCGCGACAGTTCATCACGGAACGAACCAAGTGGTCGGAGTGCACCCGGATCGCTTTCGCGGACCCGCTCAATCTCTTCTCCGGAACCTCGCGCCGAAATGACGACTAACTTAAAACCAAACCACCCTCCCTGGATGTATTCCTAAGGAACCGGGGCTGCTACCGGCGGAGTTGAGGGGGCACTCTCTTGTCCGCTGGAGCTTACTGATGTGGCGGCGTAGTAATATGTTTGCCCGGAGATGACTGTGCTATCGGTGTACCCGGTGTTAGGGGTCACGCTGGAGTTGATCTTAGAATATTTGCCGTTCGCAGCAGTGCTGCGATAGACGTTGTATCCCGTTACATCCGAACTGGGATTCCACGAGAGGTTGACGTTGTACTGCGTGGCTGTGCCAGTACCGGTAAATGATTCCAGCGTTGCTGAGCTGGACGCATTGCTAGCGAATGAGAGAGAGCCGGACACAGTCCCGCTGCTTTGAGGTGAGAACGCCACATTGAACGAAACGCTCTGACCCGCGGCGATCGTCAACGGGAAAGAGGCTCCATTCAAAACAAATTGGGAGCTGCTGCTAGCGCTGGAGGAGACTATTACATTTGAGCCGACAGCGCTTAAACTGATGGATTGAGTTGACGTTGTTCCATTGGGAACGTTTCCGAAGTTCAGAACTGCTGGGGTGATGGTTAGCTGCGCTGGGGCTGTGGCGGTTGCGGCTCCCGTACCCGTCAGAGGGATGACCATCAGAAATGGACCGAGTATAGACAGGCTGCCACCAGTCAACCCAGTCGATTGTGGGGCGAATGTGACGCTTAGCGTAACGCTTTGCCCTGCACTCAGAGCCATGGGGAATGCAGGCCCGCTTATCGAAAACTCGCTGCCGGCCATCTGCACTGCCGACAGGCCTATTCTCCACGAGCGATCGTTCTTAAGCACGACGGGCACGGTGGCACTGGTTCCCATCGCCACTGAGCCAAACGACACACTCGATCGACTGGCTGTCAGAGCCTCAGTGCTCACTCCGGCACCCGAGAGCTCAAGCGTAAGGGTGGGATTTGATGCATTGCTCGAGAACTTGATCGTGCCTCCGGCCCAAAGCTGCGCCGTGGGAGTGAAGCTGACATTCAAGTCGATACCCTGTCCTGCAGGCAGGACCAATGGCAGGCTCAATTGGGAGATGGTGAATTCGTTGTTGCTCACCGTGGCTCCCGAGACCGTCACATTTGTCTGTCCAGTATTCGTCACGGTAACAAGCAAGGTTTCGGTCTGACCGAGGATGACACTGCCAAATCGAAGATTAGCCGCTGAGCAAACAAGCTGTGCGGTGGCGGCGTGAGCCCTGATTGGCACCATAGAAAGTGCGATCATCACACCGATGGTTACAACGTTGATGAGTCGAAGGAAGAAAGGGCGGAGGATGGACTGGGGGAGTCTCATGCCATTCACTTTGATCGCCTTGGAGCGAATGGGGAAGATTCCGACGGTACATTAAGCCCCCTGTACGAAAGTGCAATGGATCCAAGTTAGGACTTGCCGAGAAAGTCAAGAGAGAACGCGGGCGAACGTCCACGATCCCGTGCAGAGCAAGCCGTCATACACATGGCGAATGAATGCGCAATTATTCTCCTTGACGGAGCGAGAGTTGGGGGCGTCGCAAACGCTCGTATAGAGAATTTCATCAACGTTCAGGGACTAGAAGGAATCCGGTATCGTCTTGGCCCTTATAGTCTCCCCGACCGACGATCTCACCTCGGTCATTGATGCTGGTCGCAGACTCGAGTACCCATCCCGAATCGGATGCGATGCGAGAGTTCAGTTCGATGAATCCGCGCGATCTCTCCCACACGAATGCCCGTTCGGCGTCGGCAAATGGACCGAAGGACCCAACGATGCTGTCGCAGCTATTCATCGCACGCGGCTGGCTAGGATATAGTGGGGACAGTTCCAATCGAGTGAGGGTGCCAGTTGTGTAGAGAAAAACCTCAGAAAATACCTGGACCACCACATGGCGATGTTCGTTCACGGCAATTGCGGAACTATAACGATCGGATGGTCCAATGGCCTGCACGCCTTGATTCGAGTTCCACAGGAACGCTTGGTAACGTCCTGTCTCGTTATACATGTCCCCGATTACATCCGAATTCTTATTGATACCCTTCGCAGATCCGCCGCAGCAGCCGCCTAGTGATTGCATCGTGTTCTTGTGCCAAGACACAGGTGCGGTGGTTTTACTTCCGGGGAGCAGCGATTCTCCTACAACATCATCGGAGTCGTTGATGTCGTAGGCGCGGGACTGCCCCGCGGAGAGCAAGGTTAGGACGCCATTGGCAAAGACGAATGCCCGAAGCTTCCCGAAGTTGCGGTCGTATAAAACCCCAGTGAGGTGGCCGGAATTGTTTACAGCGACCCCTTCGGAATTCTCGAACCCGGCTGGCAGGGGGAGTTCGCGAAGTCCGGATTGCTCGGTCCACATCGCGGCGCGATGAGCAGTCGTTGTACCTGCGATCTGCCCGAGCTCATTGATGCGGGCCGGCAGGAGGGGCAAGGCGATGACCTTGTAATGCTGGGCAGAACAACCCACATCATTGGTTTGTCCCACCAGAAAACAGCTATGAGCAAGCAACAACATTGCGATCTCTAACACTATGTTGGTATCAAACGCAGGTGTTGAAAGCAGTTTCACTTAAATTCGGCTCTTATTGCGGCGCACCGGACGTAAACGTCCAATCCAAGATATCCTGGATTGCGGTTTCGCCCCCGCTGCCACCGGTGAACCCGACGTATGCTGTGCTAGCGCCCACCGTGCCGGGAATGTTCACCGCCCAACTCGTCGTGAAGGTGTCGGCGGGCGTGTTGGCATCGGTGATCGTCATCGTCAACGTGGTGCCGTCATAGGTGATCTGGACATTGAACACATCTCCGCTGTGCAACTTCACGTTGCCGCCGAGAGGTGTGGCGGGAATGGTCGGCGCAGATCCGTTCAGGTATAGCCCGGTCGAGTTTGGGCCCTCGCCGGCGTTATTGTAAAGATCGAACTTCACCGCTATGCTGGAAACAATGCCTCCCGTTCCTCCGTAGCCCAGGCTGCCGCCCGCGGGACCGAGGGCCGTGGTGCCTACGTCCTGGATCACAAAAGCGATGCCGTCCGCATTGGGATTGGTCAGCTGGAAGCTGAAATCAGTAGTAAACGACTGGACATTCAGAGGCGTCGTGTAGAAGCCACTTCCTGCCTCCGTTTTCCCTCCGTTAGTCAGCCGTAACCGAGTACCGTTCAGCGTAGCAGAGCCATTCAGTGCGAGGCCAGTCGAACTGAATCCTGAAGTGTAATTGACGGAGGGGTTCCCGGCCGTATTGATGGTGTAGGTCGCGCTTGCCACAGCGCTGTTGTTGTATCCGTTCGCCATCGCAATCGCTTGGATCGTAGTAGTCGTACTCACCGTCAAGGATGTGCACACTGGCGAACTCGCCGTAGGCGGCGTGCCATCTGTCGTGCAGTGAATTATCGCGCTTGCCGTTAGGTCCGTCAGCGTCACAGTCTGAGCCGAGTTGTAAGAGCCCGGCGCAGGGCTGAACGTCGGCGTTGCTGACGTTGCTTGACTCGTGACATAGGTCCAATCCAAGATCTCTTGGATTGCAGTCAGCCCACCGGTGCCACCGGTGAATCCCACGTAGGCAGCGTTCGAGCCGACTATGTTCGGTATATTGATTGCCCAACTGGAGGTGAAGGTATGAGCGTTAGCGGTGTCGGTGACCTTCATTGTCAACGTTGTGCCGTCGTACGTCATGTGGACACTGACTACATCGCCATCGAGCAGTACCACTCCGGAGCTAGTCATGTTCAAAGCGGGAATGGTGGGAGAAGCACCGTCAGTGTACAGGCCGGTCGAGTCTGAGCCCTCGCCCGCGTTGTTACGGATATCGAACTTCACCGCCACGCTGTTGGCGATTCCTGGAGTTCCGCCCGACTTGGCGGCGCCATAACCCAAACCACCGCCCGAAGGGCCAAGAGCAGTAGCCCCTACTCCTTGAATGGTGAAAGTGAAACCGTCCGCAATTGCATCGCTCAGTTGAAAGCTGAAATCGGTCGTGAAACTCTGAATACCGATGGCCGTACTGATGAACGCACTGCCCGCCTCATTTTTTCCGGTATCCGTTAGCCGCAGGCGCGTGCCGTTGAGCTTCGCAGTTCCGTTGAAAATTATTCCCGTTGACGTAAATCCGCCTCCGTAGTTGACTCCTGTTCCACCAGGATCAATGCTGAACGTCCCGATCGCAATGGCACTAGAGTTGAACGCACTCGCCGTTGCGATTGCCTTCAGAATTGTGGTTGAACTGATCGCGACGCTGCTGCATGTGGGCGAACTTGTGCTGGGTGTGGTGCCGTCGATCGTGCAATAAATGGTCGCACCCGACGTGCTGTCGGACAAGTTTACGGTGATGGTGCCGGTGTAGCTGCCGGGCGCCATACTGAATGTCGGCGTGGCAGCGGTTGGGGCCGTGCTAATTGCGCCATAGGCGGACACCTGAAGCTGGCTACCGACATAAACTTTGCCGTTTGCGATTGTCGGCGTTGCGAACTTGACGGCACCGCCAGGAACATCGCGGTTGTTCGGCGCCTGGCCGCTGTTGTATAGCATGTTCGCCAGATTCGTTGCATCGTAGGCATACAGCAATTGGCAATTCGCACCGTTACTGCAAGTGGCTCCATAGGCGCTGTTATCCAGTCCCCAGAGAATCCCATTCGTGTTGCCATTGGCCGAAATCGATGGCGAAGGAGCAGAAAAAGAGAAGGTCCTTAAACTCTCCGACGTCGGAGAAGTCGAAACCCGTCCGCTGTCGTTGGCATTGAACGAAAATGCCTTCAGATTGTCGGGAGTTCCCTGGCTCGCTGCGCCCCAGTACACGCTGCCGTTCCAGTATGCGGGGCTTCCCCAAACTCCAGCGGTTGCACCCGGGATCTCCTCCACGATGTTCGGATCACTCCCACGGCAGGGAGGATCAGCATTGACGCAATACTTGCCCATATTATTGATGTCGACGACGTATATCCTGCCCTCCTTGCCCATCTGTGCCAACAGTTGCTGTCCTGAAGGAAGCGCTGGCAACAACACTAATCCGCCAGATGCTACGTCCGTGTCGCCACCGGCCAAACTGCTTTGGTTGTAGGGAGTGAAGTAATCGAGAACGGGAAAATTACCGCCACTGGGTGGGCCGAGTTTTACTATGCTGTCGCCATAATCGGTTGTACCATTCCAGGTGCCGTTTCCGGTTGAGAAAAAGATGTTTCCGTTCGAATCCGCAGCCAGCCCTCCTCCGCTCATCCAGACTCCATTCGCACTGCCATCTGCAGAGGTGTTAAATGCGGCTTCCTGGATAAGAGTGCTCGCGCTATAAGACATGATCCATCCGTGCCAGGGGCTAATGTCACAATGCGAGGACCAGCCGATCACTACGTGCCCATTTTCCAGCAATAGGGCGGCACGCTGGTTTTCGAAATGCGGACTAAAGCTTACAGTGGTCCCGTTTCCATCAGAAGCTGTTCCGGGTACCGCGGCTTGAATGGGCACTGGACCACCAAATTTCTCGGCCGAAGTGACCACGTCAATCGCGTGCAAATTTTGAATCAGGCTGCCATTGACTTTCGCCTTCGCCACCAAATAGATGGTCCCGGTGCTTGTGTCGATCACGGGAGTTCCGGTGATCCCCACCTCCGGTACCAAATCCCCGCAAGCCAGATCACTGCTGCTGTTGACCGTGCTGCCTCCGGAGGGAATCAGGCTGATCCGCCAGTAGACCGTTCCCTGATCCGCGTCAATGGCGTACAAGCTGTCGTGCTCCGTGGCCACGTAAAGAATATTATGAGTGCCTGCACCAATGTTGATGTTGGAAAGATACAACGGCTGGGCGTATACCCGTCCATCGACGGCTACGGAAAATAGTTTGCCAAATTGCCCACTATTCACGTTAGCCGGAGTTAGGATTGCTTCCTGGGTATTCTGCCCGGTCCGCGAGTTATCGTTGTGATATGTAGTGACATTCACTTGCCCGTGAAGCGCGATGCGGAATATGGCCACGGCGACGACAAGAAGAGTGCCTACTCTGTTCACTTTTGCTCCTGAAAACGCGATCATGACGAGGGGATCACCAACCTAGGGAGAGGGATCTTTTGTACAGCAAATCTGACGAGAACGCAATATCTAAATCACCAAAAATGCCGGTTTAGCCCGCGTTTCATGAGGTTACGCTCTAAGATTCATCGGGTCGTTAACGAAAGTGAAAAAGACTGCATATGACCAGACCTTTGCAATCGCCTAATCTCATCGACGAAAAATATGAATCCGTTCTTGGAGTTGAATTGAGATTTTCTACTACACTGTGGTCCAGCGAATGAAGCTTTCAGTTGTCATGCCGGTGTACAACGAACGTGCGACCTTGCGGCAAGTGGCGGAGCGAGTGCTTGCCGTCCCGCTGGATATCGAATTGCTTTGCGTAGATGATGGGTCCAACGACGGCTCACGCGAAATCCTTTCCCAATTGCAGGTGGAACATCCGCAGATTCGAATTCTGCTTCAGCCTGGCAATATGGGGAAGGGTGCGGCCCTGCACCGTGGCATTCGGGAAGCAACGGGAGATTTCGTCATCATTCAGGATGCCGATCTCGAGTACGATCCGGCCGAGTACACGGTGCTGCTGGAGCCCTTGATTGAAGGGCGAGCCGACGTGGTCTACGGCTCGCGCTTTCTTTCCGCCCGCCCTCATCGCGTTCTTTACTTCTGGCACTCTGTGGGCAACTGGATTCTTACTCTCGTCTCCAACGCGCTTACCAATATCAACCTCAGCGATATGGAGACCTGTTACAAGGTTTTTCGACGCGACATCATCCAATCGATTCCATTGCAAGAAAGGCGCTTCGGATTCGAGCCTGAAATCACCGTAAAGATCGCCAAGCGGAAGCTGCGCATCTACGAAGTCGGCATCAGCTACTGGGGCCGTACCTACGAAGAGGGCAAGAAAATCCAATGGAAGGATGGAGTGCGCGCACTCTGGTGCCTGGTAAAGTATTGCATCACCGAAGCGGCGGTGCGCCAACCGCGACACTGACACCTGATTCCAGGCCACTAGCTGCTAGCGCGACGCAGGACAAAGGCGCATCCTGGGAATTTAAAGATTTGTGGTGAGAATGCCTATTTTCGAGGAACGCGCGGCTTCTGATACGAAGCGTTAATTCCTGAGCCACTGCTGGACGATGTAACAACGGGCTTCACCGGATTGGCCTTTGAGGGTCCCGTGGTGGCGCTTTTCGAAGCGACGATTTTCGTGCTCTGCCCCTCCAGGCGACCGAGCTCTGCGTTCGTGTTCCGGCCACTTGTCCCCGATTTCGGCACCGCAACTGACGACCTACGCATAGGCGCCGTTGCCGATTTCGGAGTCAGCGGCTGGATCGAGGCCTTAAGTTTAGGGTCTGCAGTCGAGGTGGGGGAAGACGGTCCGATCTTAGAGTTCTGGGCGGACGCCGGGCATACTAAGGCCGCTGCTACGGTCACGAACAGAAAAGCGATCCTGCACTTTATCATAGGAAGTCTCCATTCAGCCGTTCCGTTCCCGCTAGCTCTCTTAATTACAACACATTTTCGTTCAAGTGACTGCCCGAAGGTATTCGACTTGTAGTTCGAGCGTACTGGTCTCCAGGATTTCGGCAAATGTGTGAACCAGAGTCGCAGGCAAAGAATCCTAAGGCTGCATGGAATTGCTCTGGCCACTGTCGCAATTCTTTTCACATCAAATACTGCGGGCAAGTCTCTTCGCCGAAATAGTCCCTAAAGTCACGGTGCCTCAGCCACTTACAGGAACAACCTTTCGCGCAGAGGGCTCTCTAATTGCTACACTTCTCAGTTATACGTAAGGAGAAATCCAACTTTGTTACGGCTGCATGAAACCTAGAAGGTGGTACTCTGTTGGATAAAGTTTCGGGTCATTCTCTCCCGTGATATCTGCAATCGACTTCGCTCCACTGGATCTCGGGAATAATCCATGGCAACACGATAAAGGTTATAGACAAATTAGGACGGAAGAATTTCAGGAGGCCCAACACTTGATCGCTTCGACCAGTCATCTCATTTCGCCCCACGGCGGTGAACTGATTAACCTCGTCGCTCAACCAGACAGAATCGCCGGATTGAAGGCCCATTCCACAGAGTGGCCGTCGTGGGATCTAGCCGGACGCCAACTTTGCGATCTGGAGTTGCTGATCACGGGTGGGTTTTCTCCGTTGCACGGTTTCATGACTCGTCGAGACTACGAAGGCGTCTGTCATAACATGCGGCTGGTCAATGGGATTCTTTGGCCGATGCCGATCACGTTGGACGTGACCGAGGAGTTCGCCAAGAAGCTTACAGCTGGCTCCAGCAAAGTCGCGCTGCGCGATCTCGAGGGCGTCATGATCGCCATGCTGCACGTCGAAGATATATGGCAACCGGATCGCAAAGCCGAAGCCCAGGCGGTTTTTTCCAGCACAAGTGCGGCTCATCCTGGCGCCGATTACGCCATCAACAAGGCGAATCCGTGGTACATCGGCGGAAAAATTGAGGCAACCCAGGTCCCATCCCATTACGATTTTCGGAACTTGCGCCTCACGCCTGCCGAAGTTCGCGCCGAGTTCGCCCGCGAGGGCTGGCGTCGCGTCGTCGCGTTCCAGACTCGCAACCCCATGCACCGAGCGCACGTTGAACTGGCGTTCCGAGCCGCCAAACAAGTCGAGGCCAACTTATTGATCCAACCTGTTGTTGGTATGACGAAGCCGGGAGATGTGGATTACTACACCCGGGTGCGCTGCTACCAGTTGCTGCTTTCGAAGTTCCCGCAGTCAACCGCGAAGCTCTCCTTGCTGCCGCTCGCGATGCGCATGGGCGGACCACGGGAGGCCATCTGGCATGCACTGATCCGAAAGAATCATGGCTGCTCGCACTTCATCGTGGGCCGCGACCATGCTGGTCCGGGCAACGACACCAACGGCAAGCCTTTCTATGGCCCTTACGAAGCGCAGGAGGTTTTCAAGAAGCACGAAGCCGACATCGGCGTCACCATGGTCCCCTTCAACATGATGGTCTACCTCGAGGAACAGGACAAGTACGTTCCGGACGACGAAGTCAAGAACGGTGATCGTGTGCTGAATATCTCCGGCACCGAACTGCGTCAGCGCCTGAACGAAGGCCGCGAAATTCCTGCCTGGTTCACCTATCCGGAGGTTGTAGCTGAATTACGACGCAGTTTCCCCGCGCGTCACAAACAAGGCGTGACCATCTTCTTCACTGGTCTTTCGGGCTCGGGCAAATCGACGATCGCCAATGTGCTACTGACCAAATTCCTGGAGACCGGTGGGCGTCCGGTCACGTTGCTCGATGGCGATCTGGTCCGCAAGCATCTTTCTTCCGAACTGGGATTCTCCAAGGAGCATCGGGACATTAACATCCGCCGCATCGGTTACGTAGCTTCGGAAATCACCAAGAACGGGGGAATCGCCATCTGCGCGCCCATCGCGCCTTACGACGCCACGCGCAAACATGTCCGGCAGATGATTGAACCCCACGGAGGATTCGTTCTGGTGCACATCGCGACGTCAGTCGAAGTCTGTGAGCAGCGCGATCGCAAGGGTCTGTATGCCAAGGCGCGCGCTGGGATTCTCAAGGAGTTCACCGGCATCTCAGATCCTTACGAAGCTCCGAGTGATGCCGAAGTCACCATCAACACCGGCGAGCTAACACCCGAAGAGGCGGCGCAGGAAATTATTCTGCACCTTGAACGGGAAGGCTTTATCGGGACAACAGCGCAGTCGGCCTAAACACTCCCCGGCCTAAGCCTAGGTGGACTAGGCTGAAGCCGGCATTGTCATGGATCTGCTGATCAAGAGCTTGGTTGGTTTTGTAGTGGGGACCCTCATTGGAATGACGGGAGTCGGGGGCGGCGTTCTGCTGCTTCCGATATTAATTTTTGGTTTGGGGGTTGCTCCTCTTCGCGCCGTGGGCTCCGACGCCCTTTTCAACTTTCTCACCAAGATCGGCGCCAGCATAGTTCATCTGCGAAAAGGAACGGTTCGCCGCAAGGTTGTGCTGGCGCTGGCCGCCGGCAGTGCGCCGGGGTCTTATTTAGGCGTAAGTTTTCTGATTCACTTGCGAGATGTTTATGGCAACGGCGTCAACCGCTTCATAACCATTGCGGTCGGAGTCTTGCTGATATGTATTCCGACTTTCCTGTTCTTTCAGAAGAAGATCGAGGATCGCGCTGCGGTGCGACCACCGACGATGAAGTCGCTTGCCGGGATGTCGCTCATTGGACTGGTGGCTGGGTTCCTGGTGGGTATCACCTCGGTTGGGTCCGGCAGCATCGTGATGATGATGCTTTTGTTGTTTTATAGTTTTCAGCCGAAGGTAATGGTAGGTACCGACATCGTTCACGCTCTCCTTCTAACCGGAGTAACTAGTTTTCTTCATTTTCGGATGCATAATGTGGACATCCACTTGGTGGAAGCCCTATTGCTTGGTTCGGTTCCGGGAGGACTGGTGGGCTCTTACTTGAGTACGCGGGTTCCAGTTCCGTGGCTTAGACGTATTCTCTGCGCGGTGCTGCTGGCGACGGGCGCGCGCATGCTGATGGCTTGATCGCCCAAGAAGATCAGAAGACGATGCCCTCGAACTCTTACGCTCAAATCCTGGAACGCATTCACGCTGCGCTGGAAGCCTCTCGTATAGTTTTCGCCCGCTTCACTCCAGGAGCAATTGACACAGAATACAAAACCGGACGCGATCCCGTAACCGAGGCCGATCGTGCGCTCGACGAGGTTCTGCGAAAAGAACTTCTGCGCGAAGGGGAAGGTTGGCTCTCCGAAGAAAGTGTGGATGATCCCGTTCGTCTGCAGCGCTCCCGCGTTTGGGTGGTCGATCCGCTCGATGGCACCCGCGAATTCGTCATGGGAATTCCGGAATTCTGCGCTTCGATCGGATTTGTCGAGAACGGCCGTCCCGTAGCGGGTGGAATCTACAATCCGGCAACTGAGGAAACGTTCCTGGGATCGATCGAATCCGGTGTTACGTATAATGGCAAGCCTTCACGGCCGAGCCAGCGCAAGAGTCTGACTGGAGCTCTGGTTCTCGCCAGCCGCAGCGAAGTCAAGCGTGGCGAATGGAAACCGTTTGAGAACGCTGCCTTTAAGATCCGCCCGATGGGTTCGGTCGCTTACAAGCTCGCTCTGGTCTCAGCTGGGTTGGCAGATGCGACGTTCACCCTGACTCCCAAGAACGAATGGGACGTTGCCGCGGGGGCCGCTTTGGTGGTGAGCGCGGGCGGCTTTGTCAGCACTCTGGAAAACACCAGCCTGACCGCCAATCGACGCGATCCCCTTCTGTCTGGTCTGCTGGCGAGCGGACCTTTCCTGAAAGATCAGATGCTTGCCTTGGTTGCACCATACGTCCAGCCACAACAATCTGGCTAGAAAAGCTTGCCCTTGAGGTTTGACAAAGTCGGACGAGCGCGACCGCTCTCAGCATGGTTCCTTCACCATAAGGTTTCCGGGTTGAGCAGGTAGGCGCGGAAATCCGTTTTGGAGCGCAAGAGTGACGGAATACTAGGCAGTTTCTGTGGTGTGGGTTCAGACCTCCAACCGTCCGGGTGGTCCGTGTCGCGCGACGCTTAACAGTGTCGGCTAACATCCGGTGGTTTATGGTCAGCACCGTTTTCTGAAAGGACCCCAATGGCCGGTGCGCGCTCAGGTAAAACTATACCGGCAAGGTCACGACTTAATGGCTAAGAAATTTTTCGTAACCGTTATGCATCGCGGGCGTGCGTGGGTGGAATATCTCGTTCGTTGGCGAATCACAACCTGCCTCATCGCCATTGCCGTGGCCGTGTACGGGGTGGTGCTACGAGTTGCTGGTCTTGGAAGAAGTCTTTGGCTCGACGAGGCTTGGGTTGCTAACTCGGTTGCTACCTCCTCACTCGCGAAAATGTTCTATTACAAGTCTTGGTTGCAGACCTCACCCCCTTTGTTCTTAGTGCTCGTAAGAGAGACGGTCGCCGTCTTTGGGCTCACAAACGCGGCCTTGAGAGCAATACCACTGCTGATGGGTCTATTGGCCATGGCGGTGATGTTCATTCTTGCGAGGCATCTTTTGTTGCGACGTTACGCGCTTCTAGCAACAGCACTATTCGTGCTCTCCCCAGTTGCGATTACGTATTCGAGGACACTAAAGCAGTACAGTTCCGAGCTCGCGGCAAGTACTACGATCCTCCTGGTCTGCATCATGTTTCTAGGCCGTCCGACAACTCAACGATTCAGGCTCCTCGTGGCCATCGTAGCTGTCGGTTTACTGATCGCCTATGCAGTCGCTTTCGTTTTACCGGGGATTATATTGGTCTTATTTTTGTTCTTTTCGCCATCTCGATCTTGTTGTAACCCACGAGGGACGGCTAATCGAGCTGTTTGGCGCGGCGTTGTTCTTGCAACCATAGCCGGCGGAATCTTGATTGGTGAATATATCTTATTTGTGTTACCTAATGATCCGTCACTCCTGCGCGCACACTGGGGCTTCGTAGCTTCTGACAGACCCTCATCCTTGGATGAGAGTGTCATCAAAGAGAGTTCATTCCTCGCGGCGTCAGACAGTTATGAATTACTTGAGGAACTTCCGATCCCTCGTCCGGCAAATGGAGTAGAAAAGCGTTTAATTCTCGGTGCCGTCGGATCTATCGTTGGGGTTGGTTTCGCGTTGGCGTGTTTGAGGTTTAGCAAGGGACGACGCAGATGGCTGGAGCTGCAAGCCCTCTGCGTGACACCGTGTCTGCTGCTTCTCATCGGCGACTGGTTCTCGTGGTACCCGCTCACGCGCCGGACGAGCTTATTTCTGCTGCCATTTATCGTCCTATTACTTGCATCGAGTCTGCAGCTGATGTCTTATTTCCTTCTGAGCAGATTTCACAAGCATTGGCTAAAAATGCTTCTGGATGCAGCGGTACTCGGTGTGATTCTTCTGATGCTAGCAGGAGTTGTTCGCAGGACCCCACTTGCGATCTCCAAAATACCAATAGAAGACATAGACAGCGCGGTTTTGTTCTTGCGCGGACACGTTCAATCTGGGGATGTTCTATGGGTGCATGCATCGTGTTCGGAGAGTTTCAAATTATATGCAAGGATGAGAGGCTGGCAGGGGGCAACGGTGAAATATGGGCAAACCGGATGGCCCTGCTGCGCCAGAGGTGTCTTCAACTACACAAGCAGTGAGAAGCTCGTTCGCGACGACTTCAGTAGTGTGATTCCTGATGCCTTCTCGGGAAGGGTCTGGCTACTCTATACGAATAGGTTCTACCATTGGCAGATCCTCGGAGTTGATGAGCGAGAGATTATGAAAACCATTCTGAGGGAGAAGGGCTGTTCGGAAACACAAACACCTGTCTTTCATAACGTGGGTGTTAGTTCCTTCAATTGCAAAGAACATGTCACAAAGTCGGGTGGAGGAGCTCCGTGAGTTATACACCGAATTGACCGCAGCGATGGCATCGCGAGAACAGCTAAAGAAGAGAAGACCTCGGTCGTCTTCCTTTCACAAAAGAGCATGGTCGCCGTACCGCTCAAGGGTTCATCTTTCGGTTAAAAACTCGAAACGGGATTCACGCGGCAAAAGCGCGGTCTAGCCGGCCTCATCGGCAGACGCAATGAACTGAGGCAATTCTGACCAGTTACCACACCATGTACCGAATGTTTGTTTCGAAGCACGACACGGCTGGTGCCGCAGAAGGGGACGGGGGCGGCAGGCTTTTTCCGGCGGCCAGTCCAGGCGTGACTTGGGCCGGCGCTTTCGTCGTTTTGTCGTTCTGCTTTGTATTCATGAGGCCATGGTGGAACCGCTACCTGGGCCTTACGAATGAGGGCTGGTTCCAATTATTCGGGTTGCGGATCCTGCAAGGTCAGGTGCCTTACCGCGATTTTTATTTGCACGTGCCGCCCGGCCACGCGCTAACCATGGCAGCTCTCATTTCGTTGTTTGGCAACCGGATCGTGGTTGGGGAGCTGTTCGGTTTTATCGCAGCGTTGGCTCTTTTTGGGGCGCTCTATGTGTGGCTGGCTCGCATCTGTTCCCCGTTCTGGTCGGTTGTCGCCGTTATAAGCTCCGCAGCTATTTATCTCGACAGTTCGGCCGAGTCGCTCGGTGGGGCGCACCTGACGTCCATTTTGTATCCGGTTTTGGCGTTTCTGGCAACCGCCGTTGCCCTGGATAAAGACAGCGGCGACCTCCTGTGGTTCTCCCTCGCTGGTTTCCTGGCCGGCGTGTCTCTTATAACAAAGCAAACCGCCGGTGTGGCCGCCACCCTTTCGCTGGCCGTGGTATTAACCCTCATCATGGTCGCGCGGGGGCGTTGGTGGAATGGCGCGCGCGCCGCGATGATGTTTGCGGTCGGTTGGCTGATCCCTGTCGCGTCGATCTGCACCTGGCTTGCATCACAGGGCGCTCTGGGCAACTTCCTGTCGGATGTGTTTCTGCATGGCGCGTCGAGCAAAGGCTCCCTGGGGTCTCTGCTTGAGCGTCAGGTAGTCGGCATTGCAGGCAGCCACAACTTGAGGATCTGTGCTGCGCTGGCCCTCGGCGCCATAATAATCGTGGCCATCCTATATCAGCGCGCCACTACCGCAAGCCGCGCGTGGCCGCAACGGTACAGCATGATGCTCATTTTGGCCTTTGGAGCGATATCAACGGGCTTGGTCGCTACCGTGGAGCACCAGAATGCTCTGCCCTACGGGCTGCAGCGACCTGCCATCGTCTTGCACAACTCTCCTCTCTTCTTTGGTGAACTGGGAAGCTTGATTCTCCTCCTTGCGTACGGATCGCTGTTTCTTGTCCGCCGATTGAGTTGGCTCGAGGAACAATACCTGTTGGCAAGCGCAGCTTCGTTCGCCTATGCGTTTCTTTCTTCTTTCTCCTGGGTAAATGCGGCAAGCATCCTCATGCCCGCCTTCCCTTTCGTATTTGCGTTCGCGCTTTCGAATGTGCGCAGTGACAAAACAGGCCGATTCTTTCAGGGAGCGACCTTGGTCCTGGTGGCGTTTTGTATAGCGACGATGGCCGGCCTGAAGCTGCAATCACCCTATGCCTGGGCAGACTGGCAGGAAGGCAATGTGAGCCGGGCAACCGTGAAGCCTAATTTCCCGGAGCTTCGTGGAATCAGGGTCACGCCCGAGACGGATCGTTTTCTCGAACGCTTGGTTGCGGATATCCAACGCGATTCGCGACCCGATGAATCGGTAGCTGAGTTTTGTTGCATGCCAATTCTCTATTTGCTAGCGCACCGTGCGCCAGCGACGTTTGCATATGTCCACTATATTGACGTAACTCCTGATAGCGTATACCAGGCCGACGCAGAAAGGCTTCGGGAAAATCCGCCAGCAGTGGTGGTTACCGTCGAGCGAACCGAAGAAGAGCTGCGGGAGGGAGAGATATACTTCCGCGACGGTAAGCCGAGCGGCGAAAGAATGTTATGGATAATGTTGCGGAACCTGGGGCCGGGGTATCGCTTGTCGGATACTCTCACGACGCCCAACAATAGTAAGCGAGTGGAGGTTTGGGTCAGGAAAGACCGCTAGCTAGAGCGCTTTCCAGTGTCTCAACGATAGCATGTTTCGAGACGATCCTCGGACCGCCTAGCCAGCAACCCTAGAGACTAGCCGCGGCGATGTACAGTGCCAGCAACAATCAATGAGATCACCAGAGTAGCCACCAGCGCCAAGCCAGAATTGTATGTTGGCGGCAATGCGGATGACGTAAAGTTACTATCAGCTTGGCACGCATGCTAAGGCTAACCCAAGCGCTCGGATCCTGGACAAGATGGCAATGCGGAAGATCGAGATCTTTAAGAATGTCGGTGCCAGCTGGTTGAGCCTGGGAGTCAACATTCTCGTTGGCATCTTCCTATCTCCCTTCATCTTGCACCGACTGGGAAATCTAGCGTACGGGGCTTGGGTGCTGGCCTTCTCGGTAACCGGATATTACGGATTGTTCGATCTCGGGATCCGTTCCTCAATCATCCGTTATGTGTCGACCTATACTGCCACCGGTGATATGGACGGACTATGCAAGCTGATCAACACCGGCTTGACTGCATACTCAGTCATCGGAGGACTGGCGATGGTGGCCGCACTCGTGGTAAGTGCATCTGTGGACACGCTCTTCCGCATCCCCGCCGACTTCGTCCCTACTGCCCGGTGGCTGTTTCTCATGGTGGGCGGCTCCGTAGCATTGGGATTCCCCTCCGGTATGTTTGCCGGAATTCTGGAAGGGATGAATCGCTTCTATGTAACGAACCTCACGAATCTTGTCTCCACTCTATTGCGCGCAGTTCTGATCGTGCTGGCTCTGACCCACGGATATGGCCTTCTGACGGTCGCTTTTATCACGGTTTCTCTTCCGCTGATCGCTTCGGGAGTGCGCGCCGCCATCGTTCTCCGCCTGCTTCCCCTCCGTTTTAGCTGGAAATATGTGGACCGCAGCGCCTTCCATGAGATCTCTCGCTACAGCAGCGTTAGCCTCATCATCATGGTCGCCTACAAGCTGCGGTTCAAGACGGACGAGATCGTGATTTCCACGCTCCTTTCTGTAAGCGCCGTCACTTTTTTCTCGAACGGCGATCGTCTGGTGGACTATGCCGGGGACGTCGTCAGCAGTCTAGCTCAGATTTTCCTCCCCATGTCAGGGCAATCTGACGCTACGGGAAACCGGGAGCAGCTGAGGAAGATTTTTATCCTGGGAAATCGCGCCTGCGCATTTGTAATTTTCCCGATTTCAGCGACCCTGATAATCTTGGGGAAGTCGGTGATCACGGCCTGGGTCGGAGCCAGATACGTAGTCGCTTCGTATCCTGTGATGCTAATCCTGCTTATTCCCTCTACCTTTTTTCTGGCGCAGTCTGCTTCTTCCCGCATCCTTTACGGAATGGCCAGGCACAGAATCCTCGCCTGGATTACATCCATGGAGGGTATTGCGAACCTGATCCTCAGCGTCGTGCTCATTCGACGTTATGGAATCCTCGGGGATGCTTTGGGGACTGCGATTCCCTTAACGTGCACGGCCTTATTTTTTTACCCGCGGCACCTCTGTCGGCTTCTTGACGTCCGCCTGGCAACGTTTCTTCGGCAGGCTTACATGCTTCCGGCCCTGCTTTGTGTTCCCACGATCGCGGCCTTGCTCTGGATGCGGTACTGGTTCTTCGCTCATACTTATCGCGAAGTTGGGATGCAGATTTTCATTGGCCTGCTTCCTTACGGTCTGGGCCTGACCTGGGCCATCCGGACGAAAAACATTTCGAACTGCATCAAGTTCTCCGTAGGGGCGGCACAAAATGAGACGGGAGCGACACTGCTTGAGACGCACCTCACTGAACCTCAAACCGGTCCCCCCACCAAAATCCGATAGCGTTGACGGCAGAAACGTTCTCGATGAGACATGTGTCCTGGAACCATCACGGTTACCGATGTGACTGGTCAACCACCGGCCCCCACTTTATGCTAAAGCTCAATGTAGTTGCGGGAGTGGAAATCAAACTGGTGCGCATGCATGGGTGAGACCATCAATAAGATTCTTTATGCGGTGAATTATGTGCTCGAGCGAGACATTGCCGGCCGGGCTTTTCACCCACTTCCTGACGACATTTTCTTGGTTTCATTTCCCAAATCCGGTAATACCTGGACTCGCTTCCTTCTTGGTAACCTGATGTACCCTGACGAGCGCATCACGTTTGCCAATGTGGAGCGCAAGGTTCCTGACCTTTACGCCAAGTCGCGGAAGGCGCTCAAGAAGCTGCCTCATCCTCGGATCATCAAGAGTCACGAATGTTTTGATCCTCGCTATCGGCGGGTGGTCTATATTGTTCGCGATCCGAGAGATGTGGCCGTATCTGCCTATCATTACGACAGGAAGGGTAGAAATATTCCAGATGCGTTCCCGCTACAAACTTACGTGACGACCCGGTTCATGAAAACGGATGAATACTTTGGAACTTGGGGAGAACACGCGGGCAGTTGGCTGGTGAATTCGAAGAATATTTTCCAGATCAGTCGCTTGAAGAACGAATTTCTGGGGACCGTAGGATCCTGGGGTGAAAACGTCATGAGTTGGCTCGGGGCTCGTGGCCATGACCGGGAATTCATTCTGGTTCGATACGAAGATCTCCTCGAGGATACGCAGCGGGAAATGACTAGAATCTCGGAGTTTATAGGTCTCCATGCCTCCCCCGAAAGGATCTCCCGAGCCATTGAACTGAGCACGGCCGACAATATGCGCAAGCTCGAAGATCAACAGACGAATGTCTGGGCGACGACGAGGGAAAGCCGCAAAGATATTTCTTTCGTCCGGACAGCGAAATCTGGCCAATGGAGGCAAGTCCTGCCCCCGGCCTCAATACTAGAAATTGAGACGGCATGGGGTCCCGTGATGCAGCTACTGGGCTATCCCTTGAGCAGCGAACTGCGAAGCGAAACCCTAGTCTGAAACTCGTGAACATTTCAGAGCACAGATTCCACCCATGAACAAAAAGAAAATTGTCATAATCGGAGGCGGACCCACTGGCCTGGGTGCCGCCTACCGTCTCCACGAGCTAGGCTATGAGGATTGGATGCTATACGAGAAATCCGATTATGTCGGCGGCCATGCATGTTCTCACGTCGACCCTCAAGGTTTTGTCTGGGACGAAGGTGGCCACGTCATCTTTTCTCACTACCCTTATTTCGACAAGCTTGTCGACAAGATGCTGGGCAAAGAAGAAAATCAACTGGTCCGTGAGAGCTGGATCGTGAAGGAACAATCCTGGATTCCATACCCGTTTCAGAATAATCTTCGATATTTGCCCAAATCAATTCAAGTGAGCTGCCTGCTCGGTGCCGCCAAGGCGGCAGCGGATGGCAAGCCTCAGAAAGCGACAAATTTTCGCGACTGGATCTTAGCCACATTTGGTGACGGTATCGCCGAAGCCTTTATGTTCCCTTACAACTCGAAGGTTTGGACCACCCCTTTGGAGCAAATGTCTAGGTCGTGGATCGGGGAGCGGGTCTCCGTTGTCGACTTCAAGCGGCTACTAGAGAATGTCCTTTACGACCGGGATGATGCCGGTTGGGGACCAAACAGCAAATTTAGATTCCCGCTCTACGGGGGCACGGGAGAAATCTACCGCCGGATGGCTCAACGTTTTCCGGACAACGTTAAGACCGGTAAGGAGCTTGTCTCGGTGGATGGCGCGGCCCGTAAAGTCTCGTTCTCCGACGGGAGTGGCGATAGTTACGATGTACTCATCTCCACGGGTCCGTTAGATCTTCTCGTCGGTATGCTGAAGTCCGTGGATGGCCGACTTCTGGACGCGGCGGCCGATCTCCGGCACAACAATCTGATGGTCCTCGGCCTTGGCTTGGAGAAAAAGATCGATACCGGCAAGTGCTGGATCTATTTTACTGACGAGGATATGCCTTGCTACCGGGCCACCTACTTCTCCCACTACTCGCCATTCAACGTTCCCGGTGGAAATACCGAACGTTACAGCTCGTTGATGTGCGAGATGTCGTTCCGTGTGGGTGAGTCTCCAGATCCGTCACTAGCGTTTGAGCAGGTCATCGCTTATCTCATCAGAGCCAAGATGCTTGACGAAGCAGATCGGAGCCGAATTGTTTCGCGCTATCACCGAACGGTCGCTTATTCCTATCCCATCCCTACCCTCGGCCGTGACCGAGCGCTCGCTACTCTGCAACCGGCGTTACTCCAGCAAGCCATTTACTCTCGCGGCCGCTTTGGCGCTTGGCGCTATGAAATCGGCAACATGGATCACTCCGTTATGATGGGAGTTGAAGCGATAAATCACGCTTTGGCGGGAGAGAAAGAAACCGTTTTTCACAGTTCGTGATGCTTGGAGCGCCATGGAAATAACAGTCGCTAAGAATAAGCCTCTGGTCAGTGTGATTATGCCGTCCTACAATACCGCGCACCTGATTGCGGGCTCGCTGGACTCCGTATTGCAGCAGACCTATTCCGATTTCGAGATTATTGTGGTGAATGACGGCTCTCCCGATACCACCAGACTAGAAATGGTCCTAGCACCATATTTGAACAGGATTATCTATGTTAAGCAGGAGAACAAGCGAGCTGCTGGGGCAAGAAATACTGCCATAGGTAAAGCTCGTGGAGAATTTCTCGCGTTTCTTGACAGTGACGACGCGTGGCTGCCCGATCACCTCGCATCCCAGATCCAGTTGTTCGAAGAGAATCCTTCGCTGGGCTTGGTTTACTGCAATTGTGTTTCGGTGGGCGATCCGACGCGCGACTTTATGAGACGATGTCCCTCTCATGGCGAGGCCACATTCCTCGCTCTAGCGGTGGAACAGTGCCAGATTCCAGTTTCAACCGTCGTGGCCCGTAAGAGCACTTTGGTCAGGGCTGGGCTATTCGACGAAAACCTGGCACGATGCGACGATTATGACATGTGGCTCCGCGCAGCGTTCCACGGCACCAAAATCGGTTACACCGAAAGAGTGCAGGCGCGGGTGAACGGGGGGCGGCCTGGATCTCTTGGTGTATCTCACGCAAAAATGGCTGAGGCCTATTGGAAGATCCTTGAGAAAGCCGATCGGACCCTTCCCTTAACTCAGAAAGACCGCGATGTTGTTCAGAAGCGGGCGAAAGAAATTCACGCACGGTATCTTCTTGAAGAAGGCAAGGTCCAACTACGCGAGGGGCAGTTGAATGAAGCTACTAAGTTCCTTTCGGAGGCAAATTCGTATCTTCGAAGGTGTAAGGTTAGCCTCGTACTTTTTGGATTGTCTATCGCACCGAGTTCCACCAGAAAGCTGATTTCTCTAGTTGAGAGGATTCGTGACTGAAGCCCCCTCAGAGGCCTTGGGCACCCGCATGAAACAACTGGGCTACGATCTGGTCATGGACGCCAAGAGTGACCGCGAACTCGGGAGAGGCTGAGACCAATGCCACCGGCCCAAGGAAGCGTACAAAGGCTATTTGGAGCGCTCGCGCAAGCGGGGCGTGTGCTCGCCGGACGGCAGATCGCGGGTCGGGGCCTGACGGTTTTTCCCGATGATATTTTCCTTGTTTCCTATCCCAGGTCCGGCAACACTTGGACACGCTTCCTTTTGGGAAATTTGATCGACCAGAATGACCCGGTCACATTCTCCAACATCGAGTCGAGGATTCCGGAAATCTATTTCAATCGTGATCGGTTCCTGCGGCGACTGCCGCGGCCGCGCATGCTCAAGAGTCATGAGTGCTTTCAGCCACATTACCCGCGCGTAATCTACATCGTGCGCGACCCGAGGGATGTGGCGGTATCTTTTTATCACCACAATGTGAAAGCGCGCAACATTTCCGATGACTATCCCATCACAAGTTTTGTGCCCCGCTTCGTTGCCGGCGAGTTTGATCGGAAGTTCGGCTCCTGGCGGGACAATGTTCTCAGTTGGACAGTCCTGCGAAGAGAGGATCCGAGGTTTCTCATGCTTCGTTATGAGGATCTGAAGCACGATGCGGTCGCGGCACTGAACAACGTGGTTGCTTTCCTCGAGCGCTGCTCCTTCCGCAAAATCGACTCGAGTGCTCCGGCGTTGCAGCGCGCCGTTGAACTAAGCTCCTCGGAAAGAATGCGCGCACTCGAGAAACAGGAAGCTGGACGCTGGATTCTTACCAAGGGTACGCGCAGGGATAAGCCCTTTGTCCGCTCAGCCATTTCAGGAGGGTGGAAATTGCAACTTGATCGAGAATCCGTTGTCGTGATCGAGTCGGCATGGGGCGACCTCATGCAGAGACTGGGATACCAGTTGTCTTCGAACGGGACTGGGGCCAGCGTGGAGCCGATTTCTCCTCGAGGGGGACCCTCGTGATCCCGGACAGTACGCGAACCATAACCACCGCGTCGAAGGATGTGCTGCGGAAGATCATTCCGGATTTTCTACTGAAACAACGCGACATCGTCCTCCGTCTCGGCCCCAAGGCGGGCAGGATCTATGCTAGATTGTGTTTGCTCGATGCACTCCGAGTCCGAACCTCCAATCGGCAGCTGGTTCCACCGTCCGCACGGTCATTCCTTTTTGTCTGCTTTGGCAACATCATGCGTAGTGTCATGGCGGAATTCCTTATGAGGCGGGCGGCGAAGGAGGCGGGACTAGAAGAGCAAGTCGGGATCATGTCCGCAGGTCTCCACGCGATCGCCGGACGCGAAGCTCATCCCTGGGCTCAAGTGGCATCAGCGGATCTGGGCATTGTGCTGGCTGAGCACCGTGCCAAACCGTTAATTCCAGAAATGATGGAGCAGGCAGATTGCATCCTGGCCATGGATTTCCAAAACAAAGCCGAGTTGCTCACGCTCTATCCCGAACTGCAGGGCAAGATCTACATGCTAAGTGCGTATGCGGACGGTCCCTGGCAATACCGTGAAATTCCAGATCCATACTTGGGCGATCTGGATACGACACGATTCTGCGCCCGGCAATTGCAGACGTGTATCCGCAATCTAATGACCTCGATGTTTCCCTCTTCCGTTTACTCCCTGGAACAGAATGTCAGGAGGCGTTGATCCGCGCCCGGCGCAGCGCTGTCTTGCTGACTTTCCTTTCATCAAGATCTGAACCGCCGAGATCTAACCCAGTTGCCAATCCCTGCCATTCCCGGCCGCAGATCAGACAGCCACACATCGTCATAGCACATGCCCGGAAGCCAAGGCACTGCAACAGTGAAGAGGCTCGTCCAGAAATTTTGATACGCGATCGGCCAATTGGGAGGAGGTCCAGTCCAAAGATTGGTCAGATGTGTCAGCTCCCCCACTAGGCGGCGGCAAACAATGTTCTCCCGGTAGGGAATGTTTTGAGGTGGGAGCGTTCCGTCCAGGCACCATTCAATGAGATGACGCGGATAGTCGATCCCGCAGGCTATCGGCAGTCCGATCGATCCCCAGGGCCGCCCGTTGATCTCCATTAAAATCACTCGCCCGTCCGCCGTTTTCTTGTACTCGACCATCGCAACACCCTGGAAGCTCATCTCCGTGATAAGTTGCTCGCTGCGCGGAACAACAGAATGATCAAGTGGGATGGATTTTCTGGCGCTGCTGGCTGATCCGCGCGGATCCACTTCCCTGATTCTTTGCCACTGAAAAGGTAAGAACGTTTTCCCGCCAGCGACAAAACAAGAAAAACCGACGCCCACACCTGAGACAAACTCCTGAATCAGCACGTCCCCAGCCACCCGCAAGCGCTCGTCGACTTTGTTTGTCAGTTCCGAAGCAGAATAGGCATAAGCCACTGAACCGAATACTGCTTTATCTTTTGTGCATTTGTCCTTGACCCATCGGACCGAAAACCTATCCTTCACAACCACCGGAAACTGGTTCGCCTCCCACCGCGAGAGATCACCCACAGACTCGACAAGATGAGTTCTGGGTACACCGATTCCGAAAGATTCGGCCAGCTTTATCGTGCGAAACTTGTCCGAGACAGCATCAAGAGCCCGCTGTGAGGGTATGGCAATACGACAGGCGCCCGCGAAACGCTCCCGCTGCACCGAAATCGGCCCGAGAGTCCAATCCGTGATTGGAATGACAAGATCGATCGAATGCGAGCGCACGAACTCGATGATCGAGTCCACAAAAGCACCCGGATCTTCAGTGGAAACCGGATAGTCGAATCCCAGGCTGCAATGGCGGGAGAATCTCGCCGCGGCGAAGAGGCCCCGGTTCGAACCCACTGCTACCCAATGGCCGGCTTGCCCGGCGGAACGCGTCACCGCCAATGCTGCTGCGCTGTGCCCGTCCAGGACCAGTACTCTTGCCAATGTGCGACTCACCTAATGGTTAATTAAACTACTCGTCCCGCAAAAGCGTTTTCCAGGTTCCAGCGTAAGCCTTCCAGCGTCTTGGTGGGACGAACGCGTTTCAGACAAAATGGATTGTCACCGCTGCGAGTTAGCCCGTTGTCCGTGGTTACCCCAGTCTCGTAGCCAGCAACACGGCTCTGCTCGACGGTTTGTGCGCTCCAATGTGGAGAAAGTGCCGGACAGGGATAAGAGAAATGTCTGATGGGTGCTTCAAGATTGAGCTCAAGCCGCCGTTTCGATTCCGTGAGTTCGCGGCCGGCTTCGTCTTCCTTGAGGTAGGCCATATTAGGATGCGTCATTGTGTGCGAACCAATTGTGTGTCCATGCCGCTGTAGCGCGCGCAGGTGCTCGTAGCTCATCATCAGAGAGCCCTGCTCGAACGAAATGTTCGTCTCAAGTTCTTGCTCCACGCGCCTTACAAAAATCTCCTGAGTCGTACCGCTGAGCTGGCAACAGACGTCACAGCTGCTCAGGAAGGCTTCTTCCCTTTCGACAGAACAATTAAGCGTCCAAGTCTTGCCACAGGCGTCTTTCCATTCCGAGAGTCTCGTGTGGCGAAAGGCAAAACGGAGCCGGCTGGGCCATGGCAGCCTTCTGTTTTCTACGCAATCGACTGTCACGTAGAACGTCGCAGGCACCCCAGCCTGATTCAACACAGGCATGGCGACCTCATAGTTATCCGCGTACCCATCGTCAAAAGTGACGACGACGGAACGCTTGGGCAGATCGTCGCCGCTATTGACGTATTGAATCGCTTCGTCCAGACTAATGGTCCGAAAATCCATCGCCAACAACTCCATCTGCGCACGGAAGACCAACTCAGAGTGGGCGATTTCACCCCACGAGTCAACCCATGGAGAAGGGTCCGGAAGAACCGAGTGGTACATTAAAATCGCCGCACTAGGGCCACGAACACTTGCCGCCAGCCGTAGTGCTCCGCTGCTCAGAATTGTTCTTTTAGCCCAGTCTCTCATTTCGAAAGTTATGGCAAGGAACGCCGCCTTCTAACTCTCAGTCTAACGTGTCTACTCCTCACGCACGACGTACCGTTGGGATGCGGCCCTGCTCACCGCAAGAAGAGACCCAACTCCGCTGAGCCAGCTTTCGAACTCCAGTTGGCTGCGGCCGGAAGTGTCCACGAATCTCGGCAGAAGAAATGGGTTTTGGTGCCGCTCCGCGAGTCCAGCATCGCAAGTCGTGGCGGAGACGACATCTTCTTTTTCTAACCAGCCAACAAATTCCTTCCGGTGGACGCCGCTTGGATAGCAGAAATGCCTTGGCTCCCGTCCGGTCAAGATCCGAACTTTTTCCCGGTTCTCGGTAATTTCCCTCCTGAAGGATGCTTCGTCCTCAGGTGTTCGATGGCGGTGCGTATGTAGTTGGACATCGACTCCATTCGATCCAACCTCCGCCACTTCTCTCGCGTTCATAAGCTGCAGAATACGTTTTGCCGCCAGCTCGGCATAGTCGAGTCCGAGATTCGCGGCCAAGCGTCCTGCGAGCTCATTCTTTTCCAATCCAGTCAGATTCTCCCGCTCGGAGAGCTCAATCAGGCTGCGCACGATCCGGTGGCGGCCCAGTTCGGTGCGCAGATCCATAGTTTCCAAGAGTCCGAGCTCCCGCGGAGCAACCAACCGCTCCCCTCGTCTCTTCCATAGCAGATAAGAGCAAATCAGGTTGAAAACCGGGACCTCGTGATCCGTATAATACGTTGTTTGATATACCGTGACGGGAAAGTCGTGCTTTTTCAGCAGCGGATAGGCCTGCTTATAGAAATCATACGTACCGTCGTCGAAAGTGATCGTGGCACTGCGTGGCGGCAGATTGCGGGAACGCAGCCGTTCCAAAGCCTCGCCCAGCGGCAGCACGGAACAACCATTGGCTCGCAGCGCCTCGAGCCGCTTCTCCAGCAATTCTGCCTGCATGTAGAGTTCAGGTCGCCATAAATGCTCATCTTCGAGAGATATTCCGTGATAGCAGAGAATCAGCAGCCGCTCCTGCCGCCAGTTGCTGTTCGCCACCAGGCTGAACATTCCGCCGCTTCTGAGCAGGCCGAGTGCAACGAGCTTTATCTTTCTTCGCATCTTTCCGGGCAACTCGGGTCAGGCAATGAGAGTTGAGAACGAATCCATCATTTATCGCGTCACCGAGCTGTTCTGGAAAGTGCCGACTGCAGGTACCGGTTCGCGGTCCAAAAATATCCTCTGCCAGAGTTCTAGATTCAGCAAACGCCAGATGCGATTGCCGTGATCGCGATGGCCAGCCAAGTGTTCGTCAAACAACCGGCCGACGGCGTCACCACGAAACAGTCCGCGTTGCAACGTTCGCGGTTCAGTCAATAGGCTTCGCAGATTATCCAGCGCGGGTCCCGCGAGCCAATAGGCCCAAGGCGTGGGAAATCCCATCTTTTGCCGATGCACGATTGAGTCCGGCAACAGATCTTCCACAGCCGACTTCAGAATGCACTTTCCCGCCATTCCCCGCGTCGAGTATTTCGCAGGAATACTTGCAGTGAACTCAACCAGAGCGTGGTCGAGAAAGGGCACGCGGCTTTCGATCGAAGCGGCCATGCTCATCTGATCCTGCTTCATCAGCAGTTCTACCAGATAGGTTTTGATATCGGTGTACAGCAGTCGGTGAAGGAGGTCGGCCGAAGAATGATTCCAGTACTTCATAGAACCGGCGTAGGCGTCGCCCGCCATTTGTTGGGCCTCCGCAGTTAGCAAATGATCTTGCTCCGCGGCGGAAAATGCGGAATAAAAGTTGTCGAAATAGAAAGAAGGCCAGGAAGCGCCGTCACGCACTAGAAACGTATGTTCCAGTTTTCTTTTCGCTGCGGCATTGAGTGGAAACGAGCCAATCGCGTTCCGCAATGTGCGGCGTAGAACAGCCGGCATCAGCTTGCGGTAAACGCTGTCCATGTGTGAGTTCAGCAGAGTCCACGGATAGCGCGTGTACCCGCCCAGGGTCTCGTCACTGCCTTCGCCGGTAAGCACAACCGTCACACGCTCCCGGGCGAGCCGCGCCACAAAGTAGAGCGCCACACTGGACGGCCACACAAGCGGTTCATCCTCATGCCAGATTAATCGAGGTAGCGTCTGGAAGAACTCATCGCGGCTGAGATGGACTTCATGGTGTTTGGACCTCAAGTGCTCTGCGATTGTCCGGGCATAGGGAAGTTCACTAAAGGCCTCCTCACCATAGCCGACCGAAAAAGTCTCGATCGGTTCTCTGCGGATTCTTGTCGTGAGTGCGGCTACCGCACTCGAATCCAGGCCACCACTCAATAAAACACCCAGCGGAACATCGCTCATCAAGTGGCTGGAAACGCACTCTTCCAGTTGTTCCCGGTAACGGCGGACGTAATACTCACGCGGCTGGGTTCCGTCATCGACCTTCACCTCCAAGTCCCAATAGGGCGAAGTCTCCACGTGGCCGTGCTCATCGGCTGTGAGAATATGGCCTGGCATCAATTTCCGAATGCCCGCAAACATACTCTCTTCGCCAGCGAGATAACCAAAGGCAAGATATTCGGCCAATGCTCCGTGGTGAAATTCTGGCGTGACTCCCGGATAAGCGAGGATGGTTTTGATTTCCGATCCGAACAGCAACGTGTTGCCATCGAATCGATAGTAGAGAGGCTTGATCCCCAGCCGATCACGAGCAACGAATAAGCACCTCTTGGGGCGGTCCCAGATCGCGAAAGCAAACATTCCACGCAAACGTTCGACGCATTTCCTTCCATATTCCTCGTACAAATGAACGATGGTTTCGGTGTCGCTCCTAGTGCGGTAGCGATGACCGCGTTCCTGGAGGGCTTTCCGGAGATCCTGGTGGTTATAAATTTCGCCGTTGAAGACGATCCAAATGTTCCCATCTTCATTGCTCAGGGGTTGTTGACCGGTTTGAACGTCGATGATGCTGAGGCGGCGCATGGCCAATCCCACGTTCTCCTCGACCAAGTAGCCATCATCGTCCGGGCCGCGGTGGACGATTTGCTGGTTCATACCCACCAGCAGGTCGCGACTCACTCGCCCGGTCCGCTCGGAATGGAAGACGCCGCAGATTCCGCACATGACTACACACCTATCCCCTTGGGATCGTTGCCCGGCACAGTCAAGTTCCCCTCAACACGCACTCGATCAAGCGCCACCTGCAGCATAACCTGTCCAGGATCTGACGAAGAAAGTTCAACCTTCATCGCAAAACTCAATACCTCAGCATAGCTCACCCGCTTGCCACAAGTGAGCACCCGGAGGCCTGCGGCATCCGCGTAGGAACCGCCGCACAAAACCAGGCCGCGCTCGTCTCTTTTGTGGTCAACTGACCAACATAGAAAACTTGCATCGCTGGCCCAGGCCCCCAGAAGCCACGGACCTGGCTGATCAGCAAAGAAGAAGGTGTGCTCTTGCTGCGGATCAGAGTAGCGATAGCCACAAACCGTTCCGTTGTTCGATTGCTTAAGTTTTTCCAATTTTCCCAGATGAGCGTCAGAATTCGGGGCTGCGATCAGTAGGGTGGCAAAATCCGCGGGTAACTCGATCTTCGCACCGAAGTTGACCACGCTGGCCCGCTCCTTGTGTCCGTAAGCGGGCGACCAAAAGTCACGACGTACGCTTTGTGACCAGCCGTGGCCCTGGACGTTCAATAATGTCAGACTGTCTCTCTCATCTGCGAATACGTGCTGTGTAGAAGCAACGGGGCAAAGAGTGGGGCCGATGTGCCAAGCAATCTCAAGCTGGTGCTTTCCGCTGCCCTGAGCGAGATCCCGTACCAGCCAAAAAAGTCCCTTTCTATGAAACACCCACCTGTGGTGAATTACGGGAGATGGCAGTCGCGAATATCCGTCATGGCTGCCCTGAAACAGATCAAATTGTTTTCCGTTGATCCACTGGTCGATCTTGACCTGGGGAGGATTCTCCCAGGAGAACGGACCTGTGCCCTCAGCCTGATCCTGTCCATCGACCTGCATGGTGTTATGAGCACTGGTTCCGCGCCAGCGGGCGCGCTCACTGCCATGCGCCACATACTCGTACGTACCAGGATCGATGAGAAGATTTCTTCCATCGCGAACCAGGCAAACGCTTAGCGCATCCGCGTGGCCGTGTCCCCCATTCCCTTCCCCCAGCGGTCCGGCGTCGATCACCAGTTGCTGTCCGCAATTTTCGTCCGCCATCAGGTAGAAGCCGCTCTCGCGTAGAGCTGTCGAACTGGTGGATGGTTCTGCATTGGGGAGCGAATCAAACTCCGAAAGGCCCTTGATGCCCAACAGCCACAGAGTTTCCTCTCGGGCACCACCTGCGACAAACTTGAAATCTCCGCGCCGGTACAGAACCGCGCCCGTTGCGAGAGGATCGAGCATGTGCTCAGCCCTACTACGGAACGGATCAAATAGCCTTCCCCCATCGTCATCACCAATGCTGGGCGGTATCCCGGCCCGCCCCAGCAACAGCAGGGCATTCAGCATGCTCTGCAAGATTTCGTCAAACCCGGAGGAAATCGAAACTTTATTGAGGCAGGCCAGAATCCTGGCATGCAAAAAGATATCCAATGCGTAAACATGGTAATGAGTGGATTGCTCGAAATAGAATCCGTCTTCTCTGACCTGCTTCGCGGCCTCACCTTGCAAGATCTCCCAGCCGCGTCTCTGCCACCGCGCAGCCCGGGGCAGACTGGGAAATAGGGTTCCCAGGAAAAATAGAGCCAGTGCCTCGCCCAGCAGGTGTGTATTCGGAGAAAAATATGTGGAAAGGTAAGTCTCAATGTGGCGTCCGTTAAGGCTCAATGCATCCTGCCATTGCTTGCGTAGTTCGATCGTGAAAAGCGGACAGTCGTGCAACAGGAAGAAAGTCCAAATCCAGGACGAGCTACGGAAGGCGACCTCCAAGCTGCTCGCCCAGTTCAATCCTATGGCATAAGGATTCTCTTTCTGCCAGTGCGTCCACTGCGCAAAGATCTCGTGCGCAAATTTATCATTGCCCGTTAGCCAGTATGCCTTAGCCAGCGTTACGAAGTGCTGATGGCGGTTCAGTTCCCAGGTAATCTTTGAGTCTCCCACCTCCTCGAAGTCGAGATACTTCACCTTGAACCAGGGTTTGCGCGGCCCGCGCTTGCCGTGCACGATGTCGAAATGCCAATCGATCTCCGCACCATAGTCCAGATTTTCGTAGCCCAAGAGGTCAAACCGGTGGCGGCAAATCCGTTCTGCCATCAAGATGATCTCGTTCGCCTGTGAAGGAAAACCATTTTCCAGTTCAGCGAATAGTGCGGGAAGTTCTGCGGGTGGGAAAAAAAAATGCCCCTCAGATCCGGCCGGTCCAAGGTGGGCGCTCGCAAAACCTCGGCTAATTCGGTGGCGCAGTATATCGGCGCGAGCCATAACCTGCTGTCTCAAGCGGTCAAAAAGCTCGTGTCGGTCCATAGTGGTGAGGCGAGCAAGCCGATTTTTCCATTGGGAAGTATTTGCCATCGCTTATTGACTTCCTCAGCTTCACAGCAATAGTTCGCTGTAGAGTTCGTCCACTTCGCGCACCAGCCTCTCGAAGCTGAAATTTCGGACCGTGAACTCATGTCCGCTTTGCGCCATCCGCCGCGCCAGGACCGGATCACGCAAGAGCCTTAGTAATGCTCCCGAAAGGGCTCCCGAATCCTCCGGCGGCACCAGCAGTCCCGTCACGCCATCCTGGACAAGTTCGGTATTCCCCCCTACCCGGCTGACGATGGTTGGCAGTCCGGCCGCCATATATTCCAGGACCGCATTCGGTAGACCTTCTGCCCGGGAAGGAAGCACGGCGATGTCACAGCAACCGAGAATTCTTGGAATATCGCTGCGCCGGCCAAGGAACAGGAAATTCTGCTCCAGACTCAGACTCGCAACTTGCCGCTCGAAGCGCGCCCGTTGCTCTCCATCACCGGCAAGAACGAATCTAGTGGATGGAAATTCGTGAACGATGGCAGGCGCGGAAGTAATCAGCCATGGATGTCCCTTCACATCCGTATGCATATTCCCGACCAGCACGATAAGCTTACCCTCCCCAACTGCCGGAAACAGCTGATCGCGTTCATCCCTGCTCGTATGGAATTTCTCGATATCAACACCATTATGAATTACGCGCAACTTTTCCGCCGCAAATCCATCCTCTGCAATTAGTGCGTCACGTATCGGCGTGGCGTTGGTCAGTACTGCGCTTCCCAAATTCTGGATGCGCCGCAGCCATCCTCGGCGCTTGCCCCGGTACCAGTCGAAGTGCGCCAAATCGCGCCGGCTGGAAATAATTGCCCGCACTCCCGCCAATCGTGCTGCTGGAACGCCGAGCAGATTCGACCACAAATCGTGCGTGTGCACAATGTCGAACTTCTGCTTTCTAAGGAACCAGCTGAGTCGGAGCAGTTGGAGAAGCCCCGTCGGACTGTCGATTCCATCCCCGGGATGGAATTCACGCACGACGACCGCTGTTCCTTGAAGTCCTTTCAACAATGGGCCTTGGGCGCGCAGGCAACCAAGCGTCACATCGTAGCCAACCCTCGGAATCCGGAGCGCCAATTCCACCGCCTGGGTTTCGGTTCCACCGACGTTGAGTGAGTCCAGCAGATAAAAGACTTTCCGCCTGGGGCGTTCCGAATGATGATTCCACGCGGGGTCAGGTACCGCTAGCACATCGGTGGAGGTCTTATGCTTTGCAGTCACGCTCATCCCAGGTCATCCTATCGAATCGAAGAAACCAGCCTTAGTTACCTCCGTGTATCCTCCCCGCCCACGCAAATCGCACCCACATGCTTAAATAATATCTATGGTTTGATCAACTGGGTATGAAACGGGTGGTGCAGACATTCAATTTTTGAGCGACTCTCACTGGTTCCATCTCCGGCACTGTTTCGACCTAAGAATCATTACACAGTCTTACTAGCTCTCTGGTGGTTGCAGAGAAAGGGAATTGCATCTCCGCATGAATCCATCGATTAGCGTTTTCGGTCTAGGGTATGTGGGCACGGTCACAGCCGCCTGCCTGGCGCACAGGGGGCATAATGTGATCGGAGTCGACTTGAGCCCCGCCAAGGTCGAAGCCATGAAGGCCGGCTGCAGTCCGATCGTGGAGCCTAAGGTGAGCGATCTTATCGCGAAAAGCCATGCCGCAAACCAGCTGCATGCAACTTCGGACTCCGCGCATGCGGTCCTGAATAGCGAGATTTCTTTCCTATGCGTGGGAACACCGAGCTTGCGCAATGGGAAACTCGACCTGGGTCATATCGAACCGGTTTGCCGGGAAATCGGAAAGGCTCTGAAGAAAAAGAATAAATTTCACCTGGTAGTGCTGCGGAGCACCGTTCTACCTGGGACGGCGGAGACGATCGTCGTCCCGGCGCTGGAAAAATCCAGCGGGAAGAAGATTGGTCAGGACTTTGGCGTCTGTGTCAATCCAGAATTCATGCGGGAAGGTACGGCCGTCGCCGACTTCCTCGAACCTGCTATGACGGTGATCGGCGCCGCTGACTCGAAACACAGCAGATTGTTGAGTGAGGTCTACAAGTGGGTTTCGGGACGGATATTCGAAACCTCATTCCGCTCCGCCGAGATGATTAAATACATTTGTAACGCCTGGCATGCCGTAAAAGTTTCTTTTGCGAATGAGATTGGCACCCTGGCAAGAGAGATGGGCGTCGATGCTGAAGCCGTGGTCGAGATTTTTACCGCTGACACCAAGCTCAACATTTCTTCCACCTATTTGAAACCTGGTTTCGCCTTTGGCGGCTCGTGTCTGCCCAAGGATGTGCGTGCGCTGAACTATCGAGCCAAAGAGTTGGACCTCAATCTGCCCTTGTTTCAGTCCATTCTTCCGAGCAACGACGAGCACCTCGATCGCGCTGTGGAGCTGGTGCTCGAAACCGGCAAGAAGAAAGTTGGCATACTCGGCTTAAGCTTCAAAGCCGGCACCGACGATCTGCGGGAGAGCCCTCAGGTGCAGCTCGTGAAACGTCTCCTCGGCGAAGGCCGGCAAATTCGGATCTGGGATGACAATGTGTCTTTGGGACACTTAATCGGCTCGAACCGGCAGTATATTGAGGAAGTGATTCCCCATATTGGATCTTTCCTTTCGGCCAGCATGACGCAAGTGGTAAGCGATGCCGAGGTCATCATAATCGCAACTCGCGGACTGGATAACGATGAGCTGCGCCGGTCCCTCCGTCCCGACCACATTGTCATCGACCTGGTAAATCTCGAACGAAAATCGCGGCCCGCAACTTCAGGTGAGTACAAAGGAATTTGTTGGTAACGCCATGAAGATCCTGTGGGTAAAGGCGGGGGGCCTAGTCCCTCCTGATACTGGTGGAAAGATCCGCAGCTACAATATCCTCCGGCAGTTGGCACGCCTGCATTCCATCACGTTCTTTTCGTTCTATGCGGCGCATGATCCCGACCTGCATGCTGATTTACAGCACATATTTGACCGCGTCGTCACCCTGCCACTGAGAATCCCCGCACCGAAGAGCTTCGCAGAGATGCGCGACTATGCAATTCGCCTATTCTCCTCCGAGCCCTACGGCATCACAAAATATTGCCGCCCTGAAGTACGCCGCGGGTTGCGCGCGCTGCTTGAGCAGGAAACTTATGACGTCATCGTGTGTGATTTCATGGCGGCAGCAGGAGTTATCCCGTGGGATTGTGCCACTCCCAAGGTGCTATTCACTCACAACGTGGAGGCTACAATTTGGCGGCGCCATCATGAGGTTGCCAGCAATGCCATCTGGAAGCGGATATCGTGGCTGGAATGGCGAAAGATGGAAGCCGCTGAACGACGATATCTGCGTCTTGCCGACCGCGTGCTTACAGTATCTGAAACGGATCGTGATGCATTTGGGTCTTTTCTTGGCCTTGAAAAGCTAACCGTAATCCCCACCGGCGTCGACGTGGAATATTTCCAAGCCACACCCGGGGAAGAGGCCGCGAATTCCCTCGTGTTCACAGGTTCGATGGATTGGCTTCCGAACGAGGATGCGATTTTTTACTTCGCCGATGCCATCCTCCCACTGATCAAGCAGGAGTGCCCCGACGTGTCTCTGCAGGTTGTGGGTCGAAGCCCTTCTCTCAAACTGCAAGCGTTGGCCGAGTTGGAAAAGAATATTCGGCTTACCGGCTGGGTGAATGACATTCGCCCATTTCTGGTACGAGGCTCGGTTTGTATTGTCCCTCTGCGCATCGGCGGTGGCACACGCCTTAAGATTTTCGAAGCTATGGCAATGGGAAAGGCAGTCGTTTCGACATCGGTGGGAGCCGAGGGCCTGGCAGTCCGGTCGGGCGAGAATATCCTTCTGGCAGATACTCCAAACGATTTCGCCAAATCGGTTGCATCCCTGCTGCGTGATCCCAAACGGCGGCAGCAATTGGGAACGGCCGCGAGAACTCTGGTCCAGGAAAACTATAGTTGGACGAGAGTGGCTGAGGACTTTGCCTCTACTCTGCACGACGTTATGGCCAGCCCTACACTCCCTGCCTCGTTGCATTGAGCTTCGTTTGCCCTTCGGATTGCCTTTGCTTCGCCATCCTTTCCACGGCCTGAAGAGTTCGCGCGAATGCCACTCCGTGCACGATTGCTTCATTCGTAGAAAGACAAGGATCTCCGCCATTTTTCCCGCTACAGCACAAGGAGTCGGCCTTTTGGTCTTGACGACTTGTACTTCCGTGTTCCCAGTAGGGCACGGCCTTCAGATATCTACTGAGGCCCACGTCTTCTTATTAAAGTCTTTTCAAGGACTCTAGCCCTTGGTCCCCCAACATATTTGTCCCGAGGGAAAGACATGGCACGGTTGAACTCTTGTTTTCGTTTCGACAATGTTCACTCGAAGCGAAGCATTAAGCTTTTTCTATTCTTAACATTGGCCGCCGGCTCAGTTTTATTACTGGGATGTAACACGATCCCGCAGAGTGCAGCGCAATCTTCCTCACAATCCGCGCGGCAATCGGCCCAATCCATTTCTCTTCCCGCGGCCCTGGTCCCTGGCAGTCTCGGCGCGAGCTATCAAGCGGTGCTGTCGGTTAGCGGCGGAGCGGCGCCCTATCACTTTTTCATCGCTCAAGGAGAGCTACCCCCCGGGCTAGTTCTGGACACGGCGGCAGGAATCATTTCCGGAATTCCGGCCCGGGCGGGCAGCTTTACCTTCAAGATTTTCGTTTTCAGCGGCCTGACTGTCTGGGGCGAGCACTCCTATACACTGCCGATAAATTCCTGTTTCAATTGTGCCACCGTACAGATTTCTCCGGCGGACCCATCTGTGACAGCAGGTGGAAAACTGCAGTTTTCAGCACTGGTAAGCAACACCAGCAATACAGGAGTAACTTGGTCTGCCAGCGGCGGGGTCATCTCCAATGCCGGTCTGTTCACTGCCCCAAATGCCAAGGCCGGTACTGTTTTCCAGGTTGTGGCCACCAGCCGGGCTAACTCTTCCGCACAGAGCACTACCACCTTGACAATTGCTTCGTCCTCATCGCCAACGGGTGGCAATCCCGGTTCTGGATCGACTCCGTCTTCGGCGGACAATCGCTACTGCAATGCCGGAGACATTCCGAACTTTGGAACAGCCGATGGGCCGGCGGCCGCGCCCGCAGCCTGTTATCAAACGGCAGGGAGCTCAACGCCTTCGCCAGGAGCCGTGTTTCAAGTCTCCCCTGGCTCGAACGTACAAACCACGCTCGATAACGCCAGTTGCGGCGATACACTTGTGCTCCAGGCTGGCCAAACGTATTCCGGATTCACTCTGCCAGCCAAGAATTGCGACGCTAACCATTACATCACTATCAGCAGCAGTTCCCTCAGTTCCGGTCTTCCGCCGGAAGGCGTTCGCGCCACGCCCTGTAACGCAGGGGTTGCGTCGCTGCCAGGTCGCCCAGCCTTGAACTGCGCATCTACCAGCAACGTGATGGCTCGGATCGCCGGATTGGCTCACGCAGACCAAATCATTGGTACTGATGACGGCGCCAATTACTATCGGCTGGTGGGGCTGGAAATCGCCGACACTGAGGCCAATGGTGCGGCCGGAGGCTATTACGATCTGGTCATGCTGAACGGCGCAGACCATATCATCTTCGATCGCTGTTGGATCCATGGTTCGCCAATTGGAGAGGATGTAAAAGGTGTGGCATTTTCCAGCAGTTCCTATATCGCCGTAATCGACTCTTATATCTCTGATATTCATTCCAAGGTTTCGGGTTTCGGCGCAGATTCTGCGGCGATTGGTTCGGTCACTGGGACCGGACCGGTCAAGATTGTGAATAACTTCCTGGAAGCTTCTGGAGAGAACGTTCTTTGGGGCGGCGGGGCTTCTTCCGCCAACGTGACCGACGTAGAGCTTCGCCGCAACCACATGTTCAAGCCCCTTACCTGGTGGAAGTTGAGCCCCACGTATTTTGGCACGCTCTTTGTCGTGAAGAACCTGTTTGAAAACAAGACTGGAGCTCGTGAGCTGGTTGAGGGGAACATCTTTGAGAATAATTGGGCCATGGCTCAGAAAGGTACCGCCATACTCTTTTACCCGAAGAACCAATATGGGAAGTGCCCGGAGTGCTCCGTTCACGACGTGACCTTCCGTTACAACATTGTGCGCCACACGGTTAACGGCATCGGGTTATCAACCACGTACGCAACAACTTGTGAAGGTCAATCAGGAGATGGCACGGGAAGCTGCGACTATCTCTCCGGCTCCTTGTACGACCTCAGCCTCCACGACAATCTCCTCGAAGATATCAGTGAACCGACTTACTCGCTGCCGGGCGATTGCTGCTCCGACGGATTTCTCTTCGCAATCGCCACTGCGCAACCTACCAATTGGCCCCACGACATCGCGATCAACCACAACACTGGGTTCCCAGTCGGTTCCGGCATTGCCAATGTCACAATTCAAGGGGCGCCGCAGGTTATCGCAAACTTCTCGTTCAACAATAATTTAATGACCACGGGAGACTACGGCTTCCACCAAGTGTTGCCCGGTAAGCATCAGCCTGGGTGCGCCGCGGCAAGCGGGGCCGGAATGCTTGGTGCGCTGCACGGCTGCATGGGAGATACTTGGACTGCGGCGGGTAACGTGTTCGCTAATACCTCGTCGACGTCGAAATTTCCGGGCAGTCCACTTCCAGCGCAAAATGTTGAGGCGCCAAACTTGGAATCGCTGGGCTTCACAGACTTCAATAACGGAAATGGCGGAAATTATCAGTTGGCCCCTGGCAGTCCCTTTAGAAATGTGGGCACGGACGGAAAAGACCCAGGTGCTGATATCACAGGTCTCATGCAGGCAACTGCCGGAGTCCCCTAGTCCATGATTTCGGCGCTAGGACAATCAACCCACTCGCGCTCGGCTGAGCGAGGCAGCCGTGCGGTTGTATAGCGCGACGTTGGCGCTCGCCAAGGGCGCGAACGTGTATCCCAGAAAGTCAAACCACCAGCGCTTCGTGTCCGCAACTGCACATGACGTCCCGTATCCAGGCAGAGTGTGTACCCACTTCGACAACGAGACGCGCCCCATTCAACGCCTGAAAAGGTTCCGCAACGTCTTGCGGTGTCGTCCGCAACTGTCCTTCCGTCAGCGTTTCTCCCTCCAGACCAAAACTGCAGTAATGGCTCCATTGGTCTCCCCAATCCACTCCTACTGTCAGACGGTCGAGATTGGGCCGAAGCTCACCGAAGCTCACCTCGCGGATGCTCTCCTCCGGCGCTGCTTGCTACCCCCTTTTTCGGATCCAGCTTTTCCTTCAGCTTTCCCACCAGTTCCGCCAGCACTTCCATCGTATCTCGCTGCATCGCGCCCCGCGAGTTCGCCCGCTTCGATGTCGGTTCACTCTTCTTTCGAGAATTGTTATGCTTCTCCAAGGTCGATCTCCTTATCCACTGTGATTGCACCGTAGAGTGCGTTGATCACCGGTAGCTTAACGCCATCCTCGATCGAGGATCGACCGTCGGATTCCATCTAGCGGATGGAGCGAACCGATTTCCCGGCAGGAGTTCCACCCGCTGCAGTCCAGCGCCTTTGACGGCGCACGGTTACATCAACTGGTCGACCAAAACCTAACGCGAGCATTTCAGGCCGCCACAGACTCGGCGTGAAAAAGCTGGACAGAGGCTTCCTGGAGTGGTAAGTACTTCAGGAGTTTCTTATGAGGGTCGAGGCCCAAACAGTCCAAATCCCGCTCAGCGGAGCACAGTGGGCGGCCAAGTCGGAAGCATATGCCAGCCTCATCTCCGAGCACTTGTCAGCTCACACAGTCTGGCTAGACGCTGGCTGCGGTTCTCGTCTCCTTGAGTGCGACATGGACCCGCTTGAAGACTGGCTTGCCAGCCATTGCAAAACCATTGTCGGCATAGACGTTTCGGTGACTTCCAACCGCAATATCAAGTTACTGGTCCATGGATCGCTTTACGACCTGCCTTTTGCCGACAACAGCCTTGATCTGATTACTTGTCGCATGGTCGTGGAGCACCTTGCTCAGCCCCGTCGTGCTTTTGCCGAATCCGCTCGCTGTCTCCGTCCCGGAGGTGCGCTTGTCGTTATCACCCCAAATCTGCTGAACTACGCAATTCTTGGGAATGCTGTTGCTACGAAGTTGTTGCCAGAGAAATTGCGCCACCGCATTGTCCAAGCAGTGGATTCTCGGGCGGACGAAGACATCTTTCCCGTGCGCTACAAGGCCAACACCATGGCCCGCCTTGTCCAGTCGCTGAATGCCTCCGGCTTGCAGGTCCATGAAACAGTGGGTCTGCACCAGCAACAACCTTACTGGCGGAAGCACCCCTCGCTGGAAAAAGTCCTCATGAAGTTGACCCCAATTTATGTGCTTCTGGTTTGCGCACACAAGGTTGGAACCAAATGTGTCCCGCCCGTAGGGCCGATGCCTCTCCCTAGTGCCTAGCCCACCTTTCGCAGTTGCGGACATTTTCCGGTTTCTTTGTGATGATTTTCGTGCTTAAGTCTTGCGTTTTCATCGTTGGCATTTGAAAAAACGGCAGAGTGAAGACCAAGTACCTTCCTTTGG
>Ga0187875_10000368_pt1 | contig 39203 bp, 32 predicted proteins | sample June2016WEW_17_1_2_FD_132978 | JGI IMG/M metagenome (GOLD analysis project Ga0187875, IMG submission 132978) | Peatland microbial communities from SPRUCE experiment site at the Marcell Experimental Forest, Minnesota, USA - June2016WEW_17_10 | ecosystem: Environmental > Terrestrial > Soil >...
CCGCCGCGCTCGGTCCAGAGTCGCTTGGCGGCACGATCCTGATTGACCCTGATCACGGCGTGGGCGGTGTCGAGGATGGGCTGGCTGGAGCGGTAGTTCTGCTCCAGGGTCACCACGTGGGCGTCGGGGAAGTCCTTCTGGAATTCGAGAATATTGCGAATATCGGCGCCCCTGAAGCGATAGACGGAGTTGTGGGTGATCAGGCCGTTGGCGATGAAGTTGTGGGTGTGCTCGACATCGATGTCGAACACCCGGCGGCGCTCGCCGAGGCGTTCGGCACTCACGACGATGTCGTAGCCGCAGCTCTCATCGAACATCGCCATGCCGGGGTGCACCGAGTCGCCCCGCGTCGCGGGCAGCGAGTTGGACTCCCGGTCGGCACCGGCGTTGAGACCGAATCGGGCCTTCATGACGATGACCCCATCCAGGGCGTCCCGGAGTCGGGTGGCGTTCTCCATCAGGGCCGCCATGTCCTTGAAGACGGTCTCGTACCGCCAGCTCAGCGACGAGCCGCTGTGAGCAGGGCGCACGTGGAGGCCCAGGCTGCGGATGATCTCCGCACCCGCCTCGTCGTTCCCCCCGACCGCGATCAGGTGCATGGGGGTGGCCCCCCGATGGTCGGCGCAGAGCGTGACCACGATGTCGCGACGGCTGCTGTTCCGGGATCGCGGGTGATGGTGGGGATGCTCTGGTGACAGGCCACGGTCGTGAAGCAGCCGCAGGGCACCGGCTTCGGTGTCGAAGGCCGCGAAGACAGCTCGCAGCCGGGCCGGGTCGTGGACCAGCCCGTCTCTGGGCCCCTTCCGGGGCACGAACGGCAGGGTGGGGATCTGGTAGCGGAGCGACGTGACGTACTCGTCCTCCCGCGCGTCGTTCTCCGACTGGTGCACCGCGAGGACCCAGAGGGCATCGGCGTGCTCCTGCACCGCCCGCTGCCGGAAGCCGACCACCGGCTTGACCCGGCCCCTCGTGTGGACCTGGCTGGTGCCGACCCGATACCCGAAGCCATCCTTCTGCATCAGATACGTGAAGTAGTAGTTGGGGGAGATCCCGAGCCTGTACCCCGCGAAGTGGACGTGCTCCGGCGTGCTCACGAGCTCGCGCCCCGCGGCCGTGCGGACGCGCACGGTCTCCTCCGCCTCCCGTGCGGAGACACGGAGCACCCGGGCGGGCGTGAGGGTGCCACTCCCACCGGCTGAGCAGACCATGTCCCCCGGCCGGATCTCTTCGATCGACCTGCGCGAGCCGTCAGCCATGCTCACCAGGGTTCCTGCCGCCAGGCACTGATCATCATCTCCGACCACCGTGAGGTTGCGATGGGTTGCGGACAGAAGTGACACCATCAGGTACTGCGCGTGGTTGGTGTCCTGGTACTCGTCGACGAAGATATGGCGCCAGCGCTGGCGGTAGTGCTCCAGCACCGGGGGGACGTCCTGGAGCAGAAAGACGGTGCGCATCAGCAGATCGTCGAAGTCGAGCGCCCCGGCGGCGGCCAGCTCGGCCTCGTAGGCGCGGTAGATGCGGGCGGCCTCGACCTCCAGGTAGCCGCTCGCCCGGGCGGCGAACGCCGCTGCGTTGAGCAGCTCGTTCTTGGCGGCGCTCACCACGTGCACGACCTTGGAGGGCGCCAGCCGCTTGTCGTCCACGCCAGCCGTCTGCATCGCCCGGCGCATCGCCGCCACCCGGTCGGCTTCGTCGTAGATCACGAAGTTGGCCGGAATGCCGACGGCGTCGCCGTCACGGCGGAGGATGCGGGCCCCCACGGAGTGGAAGGTCCCCAGCCACATCCCGCTGATATCGGAGCCGAGCAGCTTCTCCACCCGGCCGCGCATCTCCTTGGCCGCCTTGTTGGTGAAGGTGACCGCCAGGATCTCCTGAGGACGCACGCCGCGGGCGGCGATGACGTAGGCGATGCGATGGGTGAGCACCCGCGTCTTGCCGCTGCCGGCACCCGCGAAGATCAGCAGCGGCCCGTCGGGGGCCTCGACCGCCTCGCGCTGGGCCGGGTTGAGGGCGGCGAGCAGCGCATCGGTGCCGGAGACCACGTTGGGGATTCTACGGGTCAGCGCCCCCCGCCTTGATTGGTGCGTCTCGAGCGATCAGTGGCGCCGGATCAGCGGGACGCCGGCGCGTGTCGCTCGATGAGCGTCTCGGGCCGACAGATGGACGCCATTGCGCCCTGCAGGTGCGACACGAGATAGGGATCTGCACGAAGCACCCTGCGCAACGCCCTCCAACCGAGTGCGACCGCGACCGCCCCAATGAGCACCGAGGCGCCGAGCCAGATCCAGCCGTAGGTGCTGAGGAGCGCGAGCACGGCCGCGAGCACGGCTGCCGCTCCGGCGAGATAGGCGAGGAGAAAGGCGACGAACGCCCGGCGCGCCTGCGGTCGCCACCTCAAGGTCGCCCCACCCCCGTGCGAATCGACGCGTCCGCTGAGGTATGTCGTGTGGCGTGAGAACCATCCAAACGTCGTCAGCGGGTTCCGCCGCAGCTCGAACTTGTTGTCGTCGAATGAGCTGACAATCTCCGCGCTCGGGTTGGAGCCGAAGTACTCGCGAAGCTGGTGCATCGCAAGCTCCGGGCTCGCTGTGAGCTCCCACGTCCGAGCCACGGTCCCGCGCGCCACCGCAGGGGGCACCCGGCGTCAGGTGGGGCGGCGGACCGGGACGAGCGCGGGCATGACCCGCTCCGGGCCGTCGGCGCCGTGAGCACCGTGCTCGGCCCCCTCCTCTCCGTGCCCCGCGGCCAGCACGTCGTGAAGCCGCTTGGGGGTGCCCAGCGCCCACCCCTGGCCCAGGGCGGCGCCCAGTCCGAGCATGCGGGCGCAATCCTCTCGGGTCTCCAGCCCCTCGGCGATGATCTCGCCGCCCAGGCTGCGAGCGACCTCCACCAGCCCGCGAATGACCGCCGCCGAGCCGGCGTCGTCGGCGGTGACGACCAGGCTCTTGGCGGCCTTGATGAACTCGGGACGGACGACGGCGATGGCCTCGATGGTCGACAGCCCCTCGCCGACGTCGTCCATCGCAAAGCGGAAGCCGGCACGCCGGTAGCGGGCGCACGCCTCCGCGAAGCGGCCAAAGCGGGTGATCTGCTCGTTGACCTCGAGGACGATCTGGGTGGGCCTCAGGGAGGCGTCCCGGAGGTGCCCCAGGATCACGTCGAGGTCACGGTCGGGGTCGGTGAACGCCCCGACGCTGATGTTGATGAAGAGCGAGCCGCCTCGGGCGAGCAGGCGGTGGGCGCCTCTCATCGCCGAGACCTGGCTGAGGGTCTCCAGCTCGCGGGACACACCCAGGCGGCGTGCCGCGAGAAACATCCCCTCGACCTCGGTCTCGTTGGGGGCTCCGGTGGGGCGGGCGAGCGCCTCGTACCCGATCAGGCGGCCGGTGCTGAGGTCGCGGATGGGTTGGTAGACGGATTCGATCTCCTTGCGGGCCACGATGGCCGGGACCGATTCCAGCCAGCTGCCGGCTCGAGATCCGGCGCCCTCGTCGACGACCACGCGGCCCCCGCCCATGGCCTTGCCGGCGGCGGCGAGAGCGCGGAGGGAGCGGTTCATGAGGTCGTCCGCGGTCTCATTGCGATCCCAGAAGGCAATCCCCACGCTGACCGTGCAGCCGGCTGGGAGGTCGCTCTCCACGTCGCGGATGACGTCGGCGACAGCGCTCGTGGTGAGGCGCTCCAGGACCACGGCGAACTCGTCGTTGCCGATCCGGGCGAGGTAGGAGAGGCCGGGGAGGTCGGGGTCGCTCCGCTGGGTGAAGCGCAGGACCGTGGCCACGTCGGTGAGCAGCCTGTCCCCGGCGGCGTGACCCCAGTCCTCGTTGAAGGAGCCGAACCTGTCGAGGTCGATGACGGCGACGGCCAGCGAGGTGTCCCGGTGCCGTGCCGCCTCCAACCGGTGGGGCAGCTCGGCGTGGAGAGCCCGGCGATTGGGACAGTTGGTGAGGAAATCCGTGTACGCGACCGAGTCGAATCGTGCCCGGTCGGCGCCGTGCCCGCTCAGTGCCTTGACGGTGACGGCGGCGACGATGGCGGCGAGCGTGGCCACCACGACGTAGGGGTCGCGGACGACCGCCAGCGAGATGAGGCCCACCACCAGGGCCAGGCCGATCCCGACGCCCAGATCCCGGCCACCGTGACGGAGGGCCAGGACGGCGAGCGGGAGGGTGACCAGGGCGACGACGTCGACCGCCCGGATCCGGAAGGTCAGCTCGAGGCCGAGTACCAGGACGATGGCGCACCACGCGCCCACCGCCTGCCACCGGTGGGCGACACGTTCCAGGGGCAGCACCAGCGCCAGGGCGGCGGCTGCCAGGAAGACGAGGGGGACGATAGAGGCGAGCTCGAGCCGGGAGTGTTGGAGCCACATCCCGACGACGATCAGGACGGCCGCCCCGCCTGTCCACGCGGCCGTCACGCCCCGGACGGCCAAGCGATCTGGGCGCTGCGAAGTGGGGGTGTACGGCGTGGCGATGTGGAGCGCCCCAGATTCGAACATCGGCGCGAACAGAGTAACCGTGACCCTCGTGTCACAGAGAACGGACGGGTCGCGTCCTGGTCACGCTTCCGGAGCGGACATCAGAGCCCGCCGGTGTGAATCCGACAGTCTGTCACGACAGCCGGCGGACAATGCAGAAGGGGGTCTGTTCTGCGGTCTGCCCCATCGGGTTGTCGGCGAGCACGTGGCTCACCGTGACCCGGTCGACGCCGGCGCTCGCCCCCAGCACGTCTGCGGCCAGATCGTTGGTGTCGACGACGGCGACGGCGATCGCGACCCCGGCGCTCTCGCTCAGGCTGCGGCTCATGCGCTCGGCGACCCCGTCCGGGTCGCTCGGCGCCTTGCTGGCGTGGGTGTTGTACGGAGGGAGGGTGTACGCGGTCGGACCGTCGATGGCCGACACGCGGGATCCGGCCACCCTGTAAAAGACGCCGCGGACCCCGAAGGGACGCGTGACCGCGGCGCAGGCGGCGGCGAGCAGGATGCGCGGTGCCCCCGCCTCCTCCAGTGCCAGTTGCATGGTCTGAGGCCTCCCCAGGCCGATGCCGATGGGAACCCGGCTGACGAAGCGGGAGAGCAGCCGAGCGAGCGGGGTGACTCGGATCTCGTCCATGGGGAAGGAACGCCCCTGCGTGATCGCCACCACCTTCTCGCTCATGGCGACGACGTCTCCGGGCAGGAGAGCGATGCCGGAGGCCCGCGCCCTGCCCAGGGCCGCTCCCACCGCGGCGCCCAGGTCGTCCCGGTTGCGCACCAGCTCGGCGCGGAGCGGGATGCGCGCCCAGGGGTGGCCGTCACGCCGGATGATGAGATGCCGGCCGGGGTTGGGATGGGCGGCGGCGACCAGCTCCTCGGCGCCCAGCGCCGCCCCCGCCGCCCGGTCGCCCTGGGTGGTGAAGGCGTACGAGCTGGCCGGGGTGGCACCGGACGCGGAGCCGTGGGCCCCGCCCTCGAAGTACACCCTCAGCCAGAGCTCGACGTTGACGGTGCGCCAGAAGAAGAGCGACTCCTCGCTGCCGCCCACACAGGCGACCCGGAATGCGTCGGCGACGGCATCCGCGTTCCAGTACGGCCGCGACTGGTAAGACGGTGATCGCATCAGCGACTGGATCGCCGCACGCTGCTGGCGGAACCAGCGGAACTCGGGCGTGGTGAAGCCGACCTTGCGACGCCGCTGCCGGATGGTCTCGGGCAGGATGCCGCGCATCGCCTCGCGCATGATGCGTCGCGACCACCCCCCGGAGACGATGGCGGAGGCGGGCAGCCGGAGGATCCACTCCACCAGCTCCTGGTCGAGGAAGGGCAGGCGCGACTCCACGGAGTGGGCCATCGAGTTGCGGTCCTCGTAGCGGAGCAGCGAGGGGAGCGAGAAGGTGGTGAGGTCCTGGAGCAGCCGCTTCTTGAGGTCGTCCTGAATGCGGGGGTCGTGAGGCCGCTGCTTGCCCCTCGTCCATGCGGGGCGGAGCAGGGCGCCGACATCCACCTGGTGGCGGCCCTCCCAGAGCCGGCGGCGGGCCAGCCGGCCGACCGTGTCCCGGGCCTTCGCGGACTCCACCGCGAACTCGCGGTAGCGGCGTTCCCGGAGCAGCTGGCGGAGGTAGACGTACTGGTAGGGGACGTAGCCGCCGAGCAGCTCGTCACCGGCCTGGCCGTCGAGGAGGACGGTGACCTTCTGGCTGGCGGCGCGCATCACCGACCACATCGCGTACGGCGCGGTGGTGATCATCGGCTCCTCGGCGTGCCAGACCCAGGTCTCCAGCTCGGCGAGCCACTGCTCGGAGGTCGGCTGCACCCAGGTGGGGTCGGCGGAGGTGACCGCCAGCACCGCCTCGACGTAGCGCCGCTCGTCGATGGGGTCGCCGGGGAAGACCGCCGAGAAGGTCTTGAGACGGTCGCCCAGCGACACCGAGTCGGGCACGTGCTGGGCGAGCAGCCGGTCCATCACGCAGACGATGGAGGAGGAATCGAGGCCGCCCGAGAGGCACGTGCCCACCGGCACGTCGGCGACCAGGCGGCGCTCGACCGCGCGGGTGAAGAGGCGGAGGAACTCCTTCGGGTCCGGGTCCGCGTCCTCACTGATGACCGGCGTCCAGTACCGGATCTCTCGGGTGGCACCGGTGGGCTCGACGGTGACGTAGGCGCCGGCCGCGACCTGACGGATGCCGGAGAAGAAGGTGAGGTCGTTGTGGTCGTAGAGGCCGAACCGGAGGTACTCGTAGAGCTGCTGCTCGTCGACCCGGCGGGGGAAGGTCGGGTCCTCGAGGATGGCCTTGATCTCCGAGGCGAAGACCACCCGCTCATCGTGCGCGGCGTAGAAGAGCGGCTTGATCCCGAAGTGGTCGCGGCAGAGGACCAGCTCGGGCTGCGCGCCGCGCCGGTCGAGGAGGGCGATCGCCCACATGCCGTTGAACCGCGCGAAGGCTGCCGGACCCCACTGCGCATAGGCCTGCAGGGCGACCTCGCTGTCGCTCCTCGTGGTGAAGCGCCTGCCTTCCGCCTCCAGCTCGGCGCGCAGCTCGCGGTAGTTGTAGACCTCGCCGTTGAAGACGAGGTGGAGCAGACCGCCATCGGTCGACATCGGCTGCGCACCGGTGTCGAGGTCGATGATCGCCAGCCGCCGAAAGCCGAGCGAGGCGCCGTCGGTCTCGAAGAAGCCGTCGTCGTCGGGACCGCGGTGGCGGATCGACGCGGCCATCGCCCGGAGCAGCGCGGGGTCGCGGCGGCCGGTGAAGCCGCAGATGCCGCACATCGGGTTACGCCTGCCCGGCGGGCCGGCCGCCGAGATCGGTCGCGCTCGCTCCGGCGACCGGAGCCCGGCTTGCCGCCGGCGTCCGGCATTCCCAGAGCAGCAGCTCGCCCGCCACGCTCATGCGCCGGCCCACCTGCTGGAAGCCGCTCTTCTCCAGCACCCGTGCCGATGCGGGGTTGCTCTCCAGACATTCGGCGGTCACCTGGCGCACCCCGGGCTGGCTCAGCGCCCAGGCCACGATGGCCTGCACCGTCTCGGTGGCGTAGCCGCGACCCCAGAGGGAGCGGTTCACCGCATAGCCGATCTCGACCGTACCGGTCGGGCCCGGCGCCGATTTGAACCCCATGCTACCGACCGCCAGGCGATCCTCACGGCGGACGACCACCCCGTCGCACCACGGCCCGGGATCGGGGGACCGGTCGCGGCGGGCGATCCAGATGGGGAACATCTGGAGGGCGTCCTCTCCCGGCCACTCCTCGGGGAAGTGGACGGTGAGGCGGCCGTCGCGGCCCGCGGTCTCGCAGGGGCCGACCGCGATCTCGGCGTGGAAGTCCGAGAGGGTGAGCCGCGTGCGCATCACCGAGGCGGGAGTCGAGATGAAGAGGAGCCGGGGGGTCTCCAGGGTCAGCACGCGGGCAACTCTACCCGGCGGGGAGCGCGGCGCACAGCCTCCGGCACCCGGCCGGCGCGGGGGTGGGAGCTAAACTCGGTGGATGCCCCTGCGCTGGCAATGCGTGGTCGTCGACTGCCGGGATCGTGAGCGGGTTGCCCGGTTCTGGAGCGCGGCCCTGGGCCTTCCAGTGCAGGAGGATGAGGACGGTGACTGGTGGCTGGAGCCGGGCGAGGGCTCGCCCGACATCCTCTTCGAGCAGGTGCCCGAGGCCAAGGTGGTGAAGAACCGGCTCCACCTCGACCTCCGGCCGGACGACCAGCGGGCAGAGGTGGCGCGTCTCATCGGGTTGGGTGCGCGCGAGAAGGACATCGGTCAAGGGCAGGTGACCTGGGTGGTCATGGCAGATCCCGAGGACAACGAGTTCTGCGTGCTGCGCGCCACCCCGCAAGGCTGATCGATCGACGTCGAGTGGGTACAGAACGCGCCGAGCGCCAACTCCTGATGATCGCCGACACCGTCCGGATGTCCGAACGGCTCGGGGTCCAGATCTGGCTGCGCGGCGGCTGGGCGATGGACTTCTTCCTCGGGCAAGTCACTCGGGAGCATGTCGACATCGACTTTATGGCGTGGATTGACGACGCGCCCGCCATCACCGCCGCCCTAGATGCTGACGGATACCAAACGATCACAGGGCCGCCGCCGGACCAGCAGCTCGACGTGGCCAAAGACGGCGAGGAAATGAGCTTCGGCTGGCTGACCCACGGGGATGATGGGAAGGTCACGGTGGCCGGCGGTGCCTACACGGGCGAGCCCTGGCCCGACGGCATGCTGGACTGGCCGCCGGGGTGCATCGGCGCGGTGCAGTGCCCGATCATCAACCCGCGCGTCCAGATCGAGTGCAAGGAGATGACGCCCGTCTGGGTCCCCGGCCGGCTCCGGCGGCCGAAAGACGCTGACGACATCACGCGCTTGCGCCGGGCGTTGGAGTCGCTACAGCCTCAGCCGCACCTGTTCGTGGTGGCGCTGCCGTGCTCTCCAGTAGGTCACACCGGGGAGTTGTTAGGTCGAAGTAGCTAGAAGTCCATGTCGTCGTCGCCGCCGAACCCCCCGCCCATGCCACCACCTCCGAATCCGCCTCCGCCGCCGCCGTGAGAGTGGCCGTGGCCGTTCTCGTCGTCATCCTCTGGCTCGGGGGCGTCGGCGACCAGGGCCTCGGTGGTCATGATCATGGTGGCGATGGACACGGCTGACGTGAGGGCCGTGATCACAACCTTCGTGGGGTCGATGATCCCGCGTTCGACGAGGTTGCCGTACTCCTCGGTGACCACGTCGAAGCCGTCATCCCCGCTCAGCTCGGCGACCGCGTTGACCACCACCGCGCCCTCCAGCCCGGCATTGGCCGCGATCTGCTTGAGTGGTGCGGAGAGTGCCTGGCGGACGACGCGCGCTCCGGCGAGAGCGTCTCCATCCAACTTGAGCGCGTCGATGGCATCGCGGGCCCGGATCAGGGCGACACCCCCACCCGCGACGCAGCCCTCCTCGAGGGCGGCGCGGGTCGCGTGGAGAGCGTCGTCGACACGCGCCTTGCGCTCCTTCATCTCCACCTCGGTGGCCGCCCCGACCTTTATCTGGGCAACCCCTCCGACCAGCCGGGCCAGCCGCTCCTGCAGCTTCTCCCGGTCCCAATCGGAGTCGGTCTCCTCGATCTGCTGGCGGATCTCCTCACAGCGCGCGTCGATGGCCTTGCGATCGCCGCCGCCGCCCACCACGGTGGTGTCGTCCTTGGTCACGGTCACCCGGTCGGCCGAGCCGAGCTGACGCGCGGTGACCGCGTCCAGGCGGATGCCGACCTCCTCGCTGACCACGGTGGCCCCGGTGAGGGCCGCCAGATCCTGGAGCATCGCCTTGCGGCGGTCGCCGAAGCCGGGGGCCTTGATCGCCACCGCGGTGAGGGTGCCGCGCATCCGGTTGACCACCAGGGTGGCCAGGGCCTCGGCGGTGACGTCCTCGGCCACGATGAGCAGGGGCCGCTTGGCTCCGGCCACCAGCTCGAGCACCGGCAGCAGGTCGCGGACGGCGCTGATCTTGGCGTCGCTGATGAGGATGGCGGGGTGCTCCAGCTCGGCGACCATCTCCTTCTGGTCGGTGACCAGATAGGCGGAGACGTAGCCGCGGTCGAGCTGCATCCCCTCGACCACCTCGACAGTGGTCTCGATCCCGTCGGCGGATTCGACGGTGACCACGCCCTCCTTGCCCACCTTGGCGAACGCGTCAGCGAGCATCTCGCCGATCTCCGCGTCGTCCGCGCTGATGGTGGCGACGCGGCGGATGTCCTCATTGGTGTCGACGGGATGGGAGCGCGCCCGCACCGCACCGGCGGCGGCGGCGGCGGCGGCCAGCATCCCCTGGCGCAACTCGACAGGGAAGGCGCCGGCGCTGAGCAGGCGCAGTCCCTCGTCGATCATCGCTCGGCTCAACACCGTAGCGGTGGTGGTGCCGTCCCCGGCGATGTCGTTGGTCTTGACCGCGACCTCGCGGAGGAGCTGGGCCCCCATGTTCTCGAAGTGGTCCTTGAAGTCGAGGTCACGGGCGATCGTGACCCCGTCCGTGGTGATCAGCGGCGCTCCGAACTTCTTGTCCAGGACCACCGAGCGCCCGCGCGGACCGAGGGTCACCGCCACGGCGTCGGCCACCGCATCCACGCCGTGGCGGAGCAGCTGCCTCGCCTCTGTGTCGAATCGAAGTTGCTTAGCAGGCATGCTCTCTCAGCTCCTTTGAGGGGCGACGGCGCACCCGTGGACGGGCGGCACGGCCATCACACGGGGGACGGGCCGCTGGCTCAGGCCTTGACCTGGACGACAGCGAGGATGTCCTTCTCGGACAGGATCAGGTAGTCGACCTCGTCGATCTTGACCTCGCTGCCCGCGTACTTCGCGTACATCACCCGGTCACCGACGGCGACGTCGAGCTTGATCCGCTCACCGGTGCGCTCGTTGTACTTGCCGCTGCCGACCGCCTCGATGATCCCCTCCTGGGGCTTCTCCTTGGCGGTGTCGGGGAGGACGATGCCGCTCTTGGTCACTTCCTCACGCTCGACGGGTTTGATGACGACGCGATCAGCCAGGGGGCGGAGCTTCAAGGCCACGGTGCGACCTCCACTTTTAGCACTCGGGACGGGTGACTGCTAACACTCTAGCGAATCGAGTGCCAGGACCGCAACTGGCGGGCACCGGGCGGGGAAGCGTGAGCCGGGCCGGACGATCCCGATCCGGCGACGAACGGTCCGTCCGACTTCCCCGGACGACCCATGGCTCAGCCCGGCTCACCCTCCGGCTCGGCCGCGGGCGCCCCCGGCGCGGCTTCGCCAGCCGGCGGCCGTGGCCAGCAATGGACCTTTCCAGCGACCTTGATGGTGACCTGCGCACCGGCCTCGAGGCGCATGCCGCCCACCACCCTGGCGACCATCGGAGAGGCGGCCGCATCCTCTGTGACCAGGCTGACCAGGGAGTCGTGGCCATGGAAGCCGGTCTCGACCACCCGGGCGGCGACGCCGGGGCCTCCCCCCTCGGAAGGGGTGACCCGGAGCTGCTCGGGTCGCACCAGCACGACGACCTGCTGGCGGGCGGGCCGATGCCCGTCGCGGAGCTCCAGCCAGCCGAGGGGTGTCTCCGCGGTCGAGCCGTACGAGGTGCCCTCGACGAGGTTGGCCTCACCCACGAAGCGGGCCAGATCGGGGTCGACGGGGGACTCGTAAAGGTCGCGGGGGCTGGCGACCTGGGCGATGGCGCCGTCCCGGATCACCGCCACCACGTCGGCGAGCGAGAGCGCCTCCTCCTGGTCGTGGGTGACCAGCACGGCGGTGGCGCCGGAGCGCTGCACGGCGGCGCGGACGTCGGCCCGCACCGACGCCCGCAGCCCGGCGTCCAGGGAAGCGAAGGGCTCGTCGAGCAGCACGATCCGGGGCCGGACGGCGAGCGCGCGAGCCAGCGCCACCCGCTGCTGCTGGCCGCCGGAGAGCTCGTGCGGGTAGCGGCGCTCGAGGCCGGAGAGCCCCACGCGCTCGAGCAGCTCGGTGACCGCCGCCTCCCGGCCCTCGCGAACCCGAAGTCCAAAACCGACATTGCCCTCGACCGTCAGGTGGGGGAAGAGGCTCCCCTCCTGGGAGACGTAGCCGATGCGGCGACGCTCGGCGCGGAGGTGGTGGTGGTCGTCGTCCAGGATCGCGCCACCCACCGCCACCACCCCTCGGTCGGGCCGTTCGAAGCCGGCGAGGATGCGAAGGAGCGTCGTCTTACCACTGCCGGAGGCCCCGAGCACCGCGGCGAAGGCGCCGTCCGGGACGGTGAGGTCGACACCCCGGAGGACGGCGTGATCTCCGAAGGCCTTGTGAAGGTCGATGGTCGTCAGGCCCTGGGTGGCGACGAGGGGTGCCGGCTCCGCCGTGGACGCGCCGCCAGTGGACGCCTCGGAGAACGCCAAGCGGTCGGTGCCCGTGGGGGCGTCGGGCTCGGGCATCACGAGGCGATGCCGGCCCGGCTGGGCAGGCGGTCGAAGAAGCGGGCGAGGACGTAGCTGGGCACGGCTGCGATGGCGATGATGACCAGCGCGAAGGGCGCGGCCTGGCCGTAGGAGAGGTTCTGCTGGTAGGCCCAGAACTGGGTGGCAAGGGTCTGGACGCCGGTCGGCACCAGGACGAGGGTGGCGGTCAGCTCGGTGGCGCAGGCGAGGAAGACGAGGCAGAAGGCCGCGGCGAGCCCCGGGCCGATGAGGGGAAGGGTCACCCGCAGGAAGACCTCGTCGGGACGCCGGCCAAGGGAGCGGGCGGCCTCCTCGAGGGCCACCGGAGCATGTGACACGGATGCCCGGACCCCGACCAGGGCCAGCGGGAAGAAGAGGATCGCGTAGGCGGCGATCAGCAGCATCGCGCTCTGGTATCCGAAGCCTCCGGCGTAGCGCTCAGCGAAGTAGCTGATGGCGAGGGCGATGACGATGCCGGGCATGGCCAGCACAAGGTACGTGCTCCGCTCGAGCAACCGCCCGCCGCGACCGGAGTGGCGGACCGCCAGCAGGGCCACGGGCAGGGCCAGCACGGTGGCGAGAGCCGCGGCCAGACCGCTGTAGAGGGCGGTGTGCCAGCCGGCTTCGAGGAGGGAGACCCCGGTGAGGAAGGGGACCCCGCCGGCGAACATCCAGTACGCGCTGGCGCCGACCGGCACGCCGAGGGCGAGGACGACCAGGACGCCGAGCGCGGCGTGGACCGGGAGCGTGGCCCGTCCCAGCCGGTGCCGGCGGAGGGCTCGCTGGGCCTGCGCGCCGGTGCGCACCGCCCGGCCCCTGCCCCGGCCGACCGGCTCAGCACCGAGGATCACGCATCCGAGCACCACCAGCACCAGCGAGAGGGCGCAGGCGGTGGACACGTTGAAGGAGATCTGGAACTCGGTGAAGATCTCGGTGGTGAAGGTCTGGTAGCCGAGGATCTCGAAGGCGCCGTACTCGGCCAGGATGACCAGCGCGACCAGGACGCAGCCGCCGAGGATGGCGCCCCGCGCCTGCCCGATGGTCACCCGCAGGAAGGTGCGGACCCGGCCCAGCCCGAGGCTGCGGGCGGCGTCCTCCAGCCCCGGGTCCGCGCCGCGCAGGCTGGCGGCCACCGGGAGGTAGACCAGCGGATAGACCGCCAGGGTCATGACCAGAACCGCACCCTGGAACCCCTGCACCCAGGTCGAGATCGACGCCCACCCGAAGCTGACCACGAAGTCGGGGATGGCGAAGGGGATGACCAGGAGCACCGCCCAGATGCGGCGCCCGGGGAGATCGGTGCACTCCACCAGCCAGGCGGTGAGGGTACCGATCACGGCGCAGAGCGCGGTCACCACCACCGTGAGCCGGACGGTGTTCCACAGCAGGGTGGCGGTCAGCGGGCGCCAGATCAGGTGCGCGATGGTGCCGACCCCGGAACCGCTCGCCTCGATGAGCAGGAAGACGAGCGGGATGAGCAGCGCGATGGCGACCGCGCCGCTCGCCCCGAGCAGAAAGAGGGGAGGCAGACGCCGGCGTGCCCGGACCATGGGGTCGACGGCGGCGGCAGGCTCGACGGCGACCCCCGTCGCGGTCACGGGAGGCGCCGTCCGGGACCGGAGCGCTGAGCCAGCGACCGGGCCGTGGAGCTCACAGCAGGCCGGCCTGCTGCATCAGCGAGATGGCGGTCGAGCCGTCGCCCAGCTCGGAGATGGTGATGGAGGTCGGCTGGAGCTCATCGAAGGGTGTCTCCGGCTGCGCGGTCGTGACCCCCGAGGCGATGGGGTATTCGTAGCTCGTGGACCGAGCGATGATCTCCTGTCCCTGCTCCGAGACCAGGAAGGCGAGGAACCTCTGGGCCGCAGGCTGGTGAGTGCTCGATCGCAGCACGGCGGCGCCGGAGACATCGAGCACGTACCCCGGGTCGTGCGGGGCTAGGTAGGCGATCTCGGAGTGCACGTTGGAGGCCCCGAGCTCCGACCCCATCCGGTACCAGTAGTACTGGTTGACGATCCCGAAGGCGACCGCGCCCCGGTTCACCTCGTCGGCGATGGTCTCGTTGTCCGGGTAGATGTGGCTCCCGGCGTTGACCTTGAGCCCCTGGAGCCAGGTGAGCGCAGCCGCCGACCCATAGGTGCGCGCGACCGAGGTGACGATCGGCTGGAAGTCGGTCTCGCCCGGGGCGAGTGCCAGCTCTCCCTGGTAGCGGGAATCGGCGAGTTGGAGGATGGAGGTGGGCAGCTGACTCTCCGAGATCAGCGACGGATTGTAGATGAGGACGCTGACCCTAGCCGAGACCCCCACCCAGTCGCCCGCTGCCGAGTTGTACCGGCTCGGAGTGTCGGCGAGGGTGGAGGGCTCGACGGCCGCCAGCAGGCCCCGGCCCTGGAGGTACTCGAGGGCCGGAGAGTTCTCCGTGTAGATGACGTCGGCGGGTGAGCGCGATCCCTCGGAGACGAGCTCGTCGGCCAGGGTGTCCTCGTCATCGTTGCGGACGTTGACGGTGATCCCGGTCGCCTTCTCGAAGGCGCTGACCAGCGCCTGGGTGGTCTGCGGGTGCTGCCCGTCGTAGAGGGTGATCTGGTCCCCGGATGCCGATGACCCGGCGCAGCCGGCGAGCAGCCACACCGCCGCGAGCGCCACCCCGAGCGCGCTCCACCCGGAGCGGAGCACGCGAGGCTGCTGGGCTGTCATGCGGGGGGCTCGTCTCCCTCGGGCCGGTGTCGAAGCGCGCCGCCGGCCGGGGCCCGTCCTCCTCCACCGAAGGCGGCAGTTAGCTTAGTCTAAGCTAACCGGCCGGCGCCACCCAGACCGCCCGCGCCGCACCGCGGTCCAATTCGACCGCCGCCCCCTCCACCTCCAGTCCGAGCGACGGCCCGAGGGTGCGAACCGTCACCTTGCGGCCGGGCGTCACATCCAGCTCGTGGAGCAGCAGGAGCAGCTGCGGAGCCTCGTGCTCGGCGACCTCGGAGATCCTCACCACCTCCGCCGGCTCCCCGGGCGGTAGCAGGTCGAGCCGGACCAGGCCGGCGGGGACGGTGCCGCGGCCGGGGACGGGGTTGCCGTGGGGGCAGAAGCGGGGGTACTCGAGGTGCTGGTCGAGGCGGTCCACCACCTCGTCCGAAACCCCGTGGACGAGCAGTGACGCCTCGCGATCGCCGGCGGCCCAATCCAGGCCGAGGACGTCGACCAGCCAGCGCTCGAGAATGCGGTGACGGCGGACCAGGTCGGAGGCGGCCGCCTCGCCCGCCGGCGTCAGGCTGATGCTCCGGTCCTCGGCCAGCTCGACCCAGCCGTCGCGGGCTAACCGCTGGAGGGTGACGGTCACCGTCGGCCGGCTCACTCCAAGCCAATCGGCAAGTCCGGCGGGCCGGGCCACGTCGCCCTCGTGCGCGATGTAGTAGATCGCCTCCAGGTAGCGTCCGGCGGTCTCGCTGAGGTACCCGGCCTCGCGAGCGGGGATCTGTGCCATCGCTGAAGCCGATGGTGACATCCCGGGGGCGCTGGCCGGCGCACCTGCGCCACCAGTTCTGGGGCGAGCCCTCAGGCGAACTCGGCGAGGGACGGATCGACATCGAAGCCCTGCGTGTCGGGCCCGTGCACGGCCAGCCGGTGCCAGCCGGCGGCACCGATCATGGCGGCGTTGTCAGTGCAGAGCTGGAGCGGGGGGACCGAGACGTGGAGCCCGGCGAAGCGGCGGGCCACCCGCGCGGAGAGGGCTCGATTGGCGGCGACCCCGCCGACCACGGCGACGGAGGTCGCCCCGGTCTCCTCCACCGCCGCCTCCAGCCCGTCCACCAGCTGGGTGACGGCGGCCTCCTGAAAGGCGGCGGCCAGGGCGTCCCGAACCTCGGCACGGCGCGGGACGCCGTGCTCGTCCAGCTCCTCCGCCGCGAGGTCGCGGATGGCGTAGCGCACCGCCGTCTTCAGTCCGCTGAAGGAGAAGGCCCCCTCCAGCCGGGTGCGCGGGAGGGGGAAGGCGTGGGGGTCCCCGGTGAGGGCGGCCCGCTCCACCACCGGGCCCCCCGGGTAGGGGAGGCCGAGCATCCTCGCCACCTTGTCGAAGGCCTCGCCGACGGCATCGTCGCGCGTGCTCGCCAGCCGGCGTGCCTCGCCGTGCCGGGAGAGCTCGATGGTGTCGGTGTGCCCGCCGCTCACCACCAGCGCAACGAAGGGCGGCTCCAGCTCCGCGTCCGCCAGCCAGGCCGAATAGACATGGCCGGCCAGGTGTGAGACGCCCGTGATGGGGAGGCCGAGGGCCCGGGCGGCGGCCTGCGCGTAGGCGGCGCCGACCACGAGGCAGCCGGCGAGCCCCGGCCCGCGGGTGACCGCGATCGCGTCGACCGCCTCCCAGCCGCCGTCCACCCCGGCGAGCGCGGCGTCGACCACCGGCGCGAGCGTCTCCAGGTGGGCGCGCGCCGCCAGCTCGGGCACGACGCCCCCATGGGGGGCGTGCAGGGCGATCTGCGACGACACGTGGCTGGAGAGGATCTCCCGACCGTCGCGCACCACCGCGGCAGCCGTCTCGTCGCACGAGGTCTCGATGGCGAGGATGTTCATGCGCGCGAGCCGCCCGGGCCACCGGTCCCGCGCCAGCTCACCGGCGCGGGTATTCGGAGGGAGGCGGAGGCCCCATGCCCACGATGTCGATGCCCTGGAGAATGTCGACGAACCGGCGCTTGAAGGAGGGCGCGTGCAGCGAGTCGCTCCACATCACGACCGCGTCCTCGCCGTTGTCGGTGTAGTAGCCGCGCCGGCGCCCGATCGCCTTGAAGCCGAAGCGCTCGTAGAGGTCGATGGCGTGCCCGTTGGTCACCCTCACCTCCAGGGTGATCCAGCGCGCGCCGAGCTCGTAGCTGCGCTGGACCAGCGCCGCGAACATCCCGGTGCCGAAACCCTGGTGCTGGCTCTCGGCGCGCACGCCGATGGTGGTGATGTGGGCTTCGTCGGAGACCTTCCAGAGACCCCCGTAGCCGATGATGTCGCCCCGGCCGCTGTCGCGGAGCACGAAGTAGTGGGCCTGGCGGTTCTGGGAGAGCTCGGACGCGTACGCATTCCGGGGCCACGGCGAGAGGAAGATCTCACGCTCTATCGCCTGGACTGCGGGGATGTCACCACTGCGCATCCGCTCGATGAGGAGGTGCGGCGCGACCTTCATCGCCGTCGATGATACGCGGCGACCCCGGATAACACTTGCGACAGTCCTCCCGCCCAGTCCGGCACCGCCCTGGCCGTCTCAGTCCAGGTAGGTCGCGGCCAGTCCGGCGAGGCTGAGCTCCGTCCGGCCCAGGGCCGCGGGGATCGCGGCGGCGAGCGCCCGCACCGGGTCGCCCGGCACGACGCCGAAGAGGTCCAGGGAGTCGAGCGTCACCGGCGGGGGCTCGCCGACGGCCACCGACGCGAGGCTGACGCGGCGCGCCTCTCCGATCATCTCCAGGATGCCCTCACGCCGGTGGAATCGGCCGGAATAGACCCCGCCCCGGCCTGCCTCGACGAGGGCGACTGTCTCGGTCTCGCCCTCCGGCGCCGATCTCGCCACCACCTCGAGGCTGCTGACCCCGTGGAGGGGAAGGCCGAGGGTGTGGGCCACGCCCAGGCCGATCGCGATCCCGGCCCGCAGGCCGGTGTACGAGCCGGGACCGGTGACCACCACCACCGCCTGCAGACCGGAGACCCCGAGCTCGACCAGCGAGCGATCCAGCCACGGCAGCGCAGCGCCGCCGGCTGCGGTCCGGGCGGCGACCAGGTCACCGTCGCGACCGGCGCGCAGCACCACCAGGCGGTGACGGGAGGCGGTATCGATGGCGAGAACGGTCATCGCGGCGAGTCTGCGGCGCGGGTCACCTGCCGGCCACCGCGGCGCCCCAGGCCGCCACCAGCCGAGCCGGGGCGTCGTCCGGGTCGCGCGCCTCGATGTGGCGGAGCTGGTCACCCGCGATGTCCAGGAGAAGGCGCAGCGGCCACCACGGCAGGAGGTCGGCATAGCCGGCCCACTCCACCGCGACCGGGGCGCTCTCCAAGAGGCTGTCCAGGTCGAGGAGGCGGATGCCTGCGCCCGGGCCGAGCCGGTAGAGATCGAGGTGGTGGAGCCGGGGCGGTGCCCCGTAGACGTGGTGGAGGACGAAGGTCGGGCTCTTGACCACGAGGGGATCCACCCCCAAGCCGGTGGCCAGCCCGCGGACAAAGGCCGTCTTGCCGGCTCCCAGCGGCCCATCCAGGGCGATCAGGTCGCCGGGGCGCAGCCCGGACCCCAGCCGTGCCGCCAGTGCCTCGGTGGCGAGCACCCCATCCGTGGTGAGGGCGAGACCGGCGCTGCTCATGGCTGCCGGAAGTGCCGGGAGGCGACCCGCGGGAGCGGGACCTCCTCCCCGTCCCGGTGGTCGAGGAGGCGAAGCCCGGTTCCGGGGGTGAGCCGGCCGACGACCTGCAGCGGCTCCAGGCCGGCGGGCCAGCGGGCGAGCAGTCCGTCCCACCGCTCGGCGGCGACGGCCGCCACCAGCTCGAAGTCCTCTCCCCCGCCGAGGGCCGCGGCCACCCAGCCGTCGCCGAGCAGGGTGCGGATATCCGGGTCGGCGGGGACGCTCTCCAGCCAGATCTCGGCGCCGCAGCCCGACGCGTCGGTGATCCGGCCCACGTCGACGATCAGCCCGTCGCTCAGGTCGCCGGCGCAGGCGACGCCGAGCCGGAGCAGGGCCTGGCCCTCCCCGAGCCGGGCTCGCGGCCTGAGCTGGCGCGCCAGCCAGCGCTCCTCCGCCGTGGCACCGGCACCGGCCCCCGCCGGCGCGGGGACGGACCTTCGCCGGCCGTCGAGGAGCAGGCGCAGACCGGCAGCCGCGCCGCCCAGGCACCCGGTGACCACCAGCAGATCCCCGGGCCGGCCGCGGTCGCGACGGAGAGCCCGGCCGGGATCCACCGTCCCGACCACCACGACATCGATGACGAGGGGCCCGGCGATGGCGCTGACGTCGCCCCCGGCCACGCGGCATCCGGCCTCGGAGGCGGCTGCGCAGATGCCCTCCTGGATGGCGAGCAGGTCGTCGACCCGGCTGGCTCCCGGGGCGCAGAGCGTCACCAGGCAGAGGGCGGGCCGGGCTCCCATCGCCGCGAGATCGGAGACGGCGCCCGCCAGAGCCCGCCTGCCCACCGCCTCGGGGTCGATCCAGCTCCGCCGGAAGTCCTCGCCCTCGACGATGGCGTCCTGACTGAGGACGATCCCGGCCCCGCCGGGCGGCCGCCATACCGCGGCGTCGTCGCCGCTGCCGACCACCAGCCGCCGATCGTCCCCGTGCCGCCTGGCGATCGCGGTGAGCCGCCGGAGCAGCTCCGCCTCGCCGACCTCCTGAAGGGTGGGGCCCCCGGCGTCGAAGCCGTGACCGGTCGGCGGGGATGCGACATCCATCTGCCCGACTCTAGCCAGCCGGCCCTCCCAGCCCCGTCCGGCGGGGCACCGCGCGGATCCGGAGAAGGGCGACGGTGCCATTCGGGGAACCGTCACGCGCCCGGCCGCAAACCGTCACGCTCCCCTCGTGGAGAACCGCGTCGAACGCATCCGGAGAGCCGCAGCGCGCCCCGCCAGACGACCGGAATGCCCTTCCAGGGGGCCCGCCGGACGCCAAATATCACGTTTCTTGATAACGGCACTGTCATGTAGGGTTGACCTCGGCCGCCCCCGCCCCCTAGAGTCCCGCGAAGTTTGGTCCTCGTGATCCGGCTCTGGTAACGGGTCGCGGGACCGGGGAGACGACAGGGGAGATCGTATTGCGGGCTAGCCGGTGGGTGATCCCTGCGCTGATGACGGTCATGGTGGTCGGCCTCGGCGTACCCACTGGAGCCACCCCGGTCCGTGCCGACACCCCCTCCCAGCTTGAGGCGGAGCGCGCTCAGCTCCTCCAGGAGCTCGCCGCCGCCAGCTCCGAGCAGAGCGCCGCCACTGCGGCCCTCAACAACGCCGAGGACTCCTTCAACCAGGCCACGTCGGCCCTGAACACGGCTCGGGCCCAGCTCGCCACCCTCAACTCCGAGCTGGCCACCCTCAACGGCGACATCACCGCCGATCAGACCCAGGAGGCGGCCGCGCGCAACGCCCTATCGACCCTCACCCGGGCGACCTACGAGAGCGTCTCGGGCGACACGGTGATGACCGCGGTGCTCAACGCCACGGACTTCACCGCGGCGATGGACAGCCTCTCCGGAGCATCCAGCATCACCGCCCAGATCCGGGGGCTCGAGACCACCCTCGGCCACGACCAGGCCGACCTGCTCACCAAGCAGGGCCAGCTCCAGAACGACTTTGCCCAGGCAACGGCGCTCGAGGGCCAGCTGTCGACGCAGTCCAGCCAGCTGCTGAGCATCGTCTATGCACGTGACCAGGTCCTGGAACAGTTCACCGGACCGGCGCAACAGCTCGCCGAGCAGATCGACGAGATCGACAACGAGCTGGGCGGGACGGCGGCCGTGCCCAGCAGCACGAGCTGCTCCGACAGCTTCGCCTACGGCGACTGCACCTGGTACGTGGCGACGCGACGCTGCATCCCGTGGGGCGGCAACGCCAACGCCTGGTACTACAACGCCTCCAAGATGGGGTACCAGGAGGGTTCGGTCCCCGAGGTCGGCGCCGTCGCCGTCTGGGACCAGGGCCAGGGCGGGGCCAACGCCTGGTACGGGCACGTCGCCTACGTCGAGGTGGTCGGACCTGACCTCGGGGTGGGCAGCATCCCCGTCGTCCCGGCCGGGGACTTCGAGATCTCGGAGATGAACTGGGGGGACTGGGACCAGGTCGACTACCGTTTGCTCCCCGACACCGCGACCTACTTCCAGGGCTTCATCTACGGGCCCGGCTGAGCCTCGGCGCAGCCGACCTGGAGGCGCGGCACCCGGGCTGACACGGCGCAGAGCACCTCGTAGCTGATGGTGCCGGCCGCGGCGGCCACGTCGTCGGCGCCGAGCCATCCGCCCCCCTGGCCGCCGAAGAGCACCGCCTCGTCGCCCGCCCTCACCCCCTCGACGAGCGAGACGTCGGCGGTCAACTGATCCATGCTGACGCGCCCGATGATCGGGCAGCGGCTTCCGCCGACCAGCACCGATCCACGGTTCGACTGCGCCCGCTGGACCCCGTCGGCGTAGCCAGCCGCGATGACCGCCACGCGGGCATCCCGGTGCGCCACCCAGGTGCGCCCGTAGCCGACGCTCTGGCCGCTCCGCACCGTCTTGACCTGGGTGATCCGGGCGTGGAGGGACATCGCCGGCCGGAGCCGTGCCGCACCCTCGACAGCGGCTGGCGCGTAGCCGTATATGGCGATGCCGCAGCGGACGAGGTTGTGGCGGGTCGCGGGGAGTCCGAGAGCGGCCGCGCTGTTGGCGGCATGGAGGAGCAGGCCCGGCCAGCGACGGCGCAGCGCCGCGGCCGCCTCGAGGAACACCCGGTCCTGGGCGAGGGTGTACTCGGGGTCGGCCTCGGCGTCCGCGAAGTGGGTGAATGCTGCCACCGGCCGGACCCTGGTGCCGGCGCTTTCGACCGCCGCCATCAGCTCTGGGAGCTGGTCGGGAAGGGCGCCGAGCCGGCCCATGCCGCTATCCACCTTGAGGTGAAGGCGCGCCGGCGTGCCGGCGCCGGCCGCGGCGGCGGCGGCGACCTGGTCGGGGTCCCAGACGGCCAGGTCGACGCCGGCAGTGACCAGGGCGGCGAGGTGCACGGGATTGGCCGCCCCGACGATGAGGAGGGGGCAGGCGAAGCCCTCGGCCCGGAGGCGGAGGGCCTCCTCGGCCGAGGAGACGCCGAGCCAGGAGGCGCCCCCCTCCAGGGCGGCCGCCGCGGCGAGGGTGTCCCCGTGACCGTAGCCGTCGGCCTTGACCATGGCCATGACCGCGACGCCCTCGCCCACCACCTCACGGATCACCCCGAGGTTGTGCCGGATCGCGACGGCGTCGACATCCGCCCACCGGGTGTACTGCTGCCGGTCCCCACGCCGCAGGCGGCGCGGGGGCCCCTCTGCTCTCACAGGGGCTCGCCGCCCCTCGGCGGCCGGCGAAGCCGGACCTGCTGGTCGCCGGGCCGTGGGCCCGCCGTCCCGCCACTCATCTGCGCTCGCGCCGTTCCAGGGCGCGCCGGAGCCGCTCCTGGGCGGCGGGGAGCATCTCGACGACATCGCCGGCCAGGGCTCCCGCCCGGCCCCGCTCCGCCTCGACCAGGCAACCCGCCTCTGCATGGATGGTGACCGCCGCCACCGCAGCGTCGAAGCCGTCCAGGCCGGCCGCGAGCATCGCCCCGCAGACACCGCTCAGGACGTCGCCGGTCCCGCCGGTGGCAAGGGCGACGGTCTGGTGCCGGTCGACGTGAAGGCGGCCGTCCGGGGCGGCGACCACCGTCTCAGCCCCCTTCAGCACGAGGGTCACGCCGTGCTCCGCGGCAAACGTGGCGGCCAGCCCGGCCCGGTCGGCCTGGACCTGGGCCGTGCTGAGCCCGGCCAGGCGTGCCATCTCCGCCGGGTGCGGGGTGAGCACCAGCGGCGCCGGGCAGCTCCGCCAGTCGAACCCTGCGGCCGCGGCGATGTTGAGCCCGTCGGCGTCGACGACGGCGGGGACGGTGAGGGTTCCCAGCAGGTCCAGGAGGGCCGCCTCGGTGGCGGGAGCGCGGCCCAGGCCGGGGCCGATCACCGCGGCGCCGGCCACCGGGAGGTGGGTCTGGCGGAGCGCCGCCACCCCGGCGGCGTCGAGCCCGGCGGCGCCGGGCTCCCCGAGGGGATGGGCCATCAGCTCCAGGCAGAGGGCCGCGACCGCCGGGTGGACCCCGGCCGGGACGCAGACCCGGACCAGGCCGGCCCCGGCTCGGGCGGCGCCCCGGCCGGCCAGCACGGCGGCGCCCGCCGTGCCCACCGCGCCGGCGATCACCACAACGGTGCCGAACGTGCCCTTGTGGGCGCCGGCGGGACGGGCGGGCAGGCGCAGTCCCTCGGGCGGGGGCAGCGCCGGCGGACCGGCGGGGCCGTCGAGCGGCGCCGCCACCACCGCGATCGCCATCCCAGCGTCGTGGGTCATGCTGATCGCGATCCCGGTGGGCTGGCCGCGCACCCAGACCTCCGGAGCGCCGCCCCGCCGGTTGACGACCTCGATGGCACGGTAGGGGGGGATGCGCAGGCCGGCTCCGCCGTACCACTTCATCACCGCCTCCTTGGCCGCCCAGCGGCTGGCGAAACGCTCCGGCCTTGACCCCGCACGGCGGCGCTCCAGCTCGGTGAAGATCTTCGCCGCGAAGCCGGGATGGCGGCGCATGGCGGCCGCTATGCGATCGATCGAGGTGACGTCCACGCCCACCACCAAACGGTGCATCTACTCGACCGTCACGGACTTGGCAAGGTTCCGAGGCTGATCCACGTCGCAGCCGCGCTCGACGGCCACGTGATAGGCGAAGAGCTGCAGGGGCACGACGTTGATGAGCGGCGACAGGAGCTCGCTGCACGCCGGCACGCGCACCATGTCACGAGCCAGCTCCTGGTCCACGGCGGTGTCGCCCGCGGTCACCAGAGCGATCACCGGCGCGTCGCGGGAGCGCACCTCGGCGATGCTGCTGAGCGTCTTGGTCAGGGTGGCGGAGCGGGTGGCCACCGCCACCACCGGCATCTCGGAGTCGAGGAGCGCGATCGGTCCGTGCTTGAGCTCACCGGCGGCGTAGCCCTCGGCGTGGATGTACGAGACCTCCTTGAGCTTCAGAGCACCCTCGAGGGCGGTGGCGACGTTGATCCCGCGGGCGATGTAGATGGCGTTGCGAACGTGGGCGTAACGCTGGGCCATCTCGGCGAGCTGTGGCTCGAGCTCCAAGCAGGTGCGGATCCGCTGGGGCACCTCGCGGAGCTCGGCAACGATCTCGCGGTGCCGCTCCGCGGAGAGCGCTCCGCGCCCCCTGGCCAGCGCCAGCGCGATGAGCAGGCCGCAGACCATCTGGGCGATCAGCGTCTTGGTGGCGAGCACGCAGATCTCCGGCCCCGACTGCATGAAGAGCACAGCATCGGCCTCCAGGGAGAGGGCGCTGCCCACGACGTTGGTGACGGCCACCACCCGGGCACCCCGACGCTTGGCCTCGCGGACCGCGGCCAGGGTGTCCGCCGTCTCCCCGGATTGGGAGATGGCGATGACCAGGCTGCGCTCGTCGACGATCGGGTCCTCGTAGCGGAACTCGCTGGCGTTTTCCACGCCGGCGCGGAGCCGCGCCAGCTGCTGGATGGCGGACGCGGTGTAGAGCCCGGCGATCCATGCGGAGCCCATCCCGATGACGCGGACCTCGTCCAGGTCCGGGATCGACACGGCGTCGAGCAGGCCCTCGAGGCTCACCTCGCCGGCGGCACCCACCCGGCCGCGGAGCGCGTTCTCGACCGCCTCGGGCTGCTCGCTCATCTCCTTGAGCATGAAGTGCGGGTAGCCGCCCTTCTGGGCCTGCTCCACGTTCCAGTCGACGTCGATCATTCGCGGGGTGACGACGCTGCCGTCCAGTGACGTGACCACCAGTCCCTCGCGAGTGCCGGCGACCACCTCGTCCTCCCCGATCAGGGTGACCCGCCGGATGTAGGGGATGAGCGCGGTGATGTCGCTGCTCAGGAAGGCCTCGCCGTCGCCGAAGGCCGCAACCAGAGGGGCGTTGCGCCGGGCACCGACGATGGTGCCCGGCTGGTCGGCGGAGATCACCACCAGGGCATAGGAGCCCTCGACGCGGCGGAGCGCCGCCCGGGTCGCCTCGGCGAGATCCCCCGTGAACTGCTCCTCGATCAGGTGGGCCAGCACCTCGGTGTCGGTCTCGCTGCGCAGCTGGTGGCCGCGGGCGACCAGCTCGGCGCGGAGCTCGCGATAGTTCTCGATGATCCCGTTGTGGATGAGCTGGATGCGCCCCGCGCAATCCTGGTGCGGATGGGCGTTCACCACCGTCGGCCGGCCGTGGGTGGCCCAGCGCGTGTGCCCGATCCCGATCGTCCCCTCCGGAACGCCGTCGCGTTCGCAACGGGCGACCAGGTCGGCCACCTTGCGGTCGCTCTTGACCACGGTGTGGCGCCCGCCGTTGGCCCCGTCGAGGACCGCGATCCCCGCCGAGTCGTAGCCGCGGTACTCGAGGCGCAGGAGGCTGTCGAGGAGCACGGGGGTGGCCGGGCGAGCCCCGACGTAGCCGATGATGCCGCACATCAGCGGCGGGCTCCACTCACAGGGGCTCCCTCCTGGTGCATCCCGACGACGCCGGCGGGGTGTCGTTGTTCCGCCTCCCTCCCAGGTCCAACGGACACGACCGCGCCCCGGTTACGGGTCATCCGCTGGGACTCGGGCTGGGCGACGGCGAGGCGGCGACCGGAGTCGGGGTGGGAAGGACCGTCACAGTGATCGTGACCGTCACCGTGGACGGGGTCGCCGTGATCCCGGTCGGGGTCTCCAGCGGCACGCGGTAGGTCACCGTCCCGGTCTGGCCGGCGACGTCGATGCCGCCGGTCGTCACGGTCGCCAGCGAGGCCCCGTTGATGAGGTCCTGGGACCCGGTGAGGGTCACCGTCATGGGGCTGTAGGTGTCCACGAAGGGCTGCGTGCCTGCCGCGGCCCCGGTGATCTCACCGAGCACGACCGAGCTGGTCCGGCTCGTGTCCAGCCCCACCACGGTGATGGCCACGTTGACGGTGGCCGGGTCGAGATTGACGTCGGAGAGGAGGCGGCCCTGGCTGCTGTAGGGGTAGACGGCGACGGTCGCGTCGAAGTTTGCGCGCTGGTTGGAGAGGTCGATCTGCTGGGTCTCGACCCGGATGCCGACCAGCTCATGCTCGGGCCCGGTCGCCGTGACGGCGGCCGGCGTCGCCTGCATGGTGCTGTCCTGGTAGCCGGCCGGCGGGGGGTGGCTCACCTCCACCTGGACCGGCTCGCCGGCGCTGCCGGGGCTGTCCACGTTCGCCTCGAGCGATTGCGGGGGGTCGTCCAGGTCGATGTTGGGATCGCTGCTGGTGATCTTCACGGGCAGCCTGACGGCGGCTGGGACGTGGTTGCCGACCGCCTTGATGGCCTCGTAATCGACCGTGACCTGGAGGCTGCTCCTGCTGAACGAGTTGAGGTGGTCCTCGGTGCCGGTGATCTCCACCGTGAGATTGGGGATCGCCTTGGTCAGCAGGTAGCCGGCGGGCAGGCTGACGTCCGGAGATGGGGGCTGGGGCACCGGGATCGAGACCGACCGGGTACCCGGGGGGTTGGTCGCCAGGACGACCCCCGCCCAGCTGAAGGTCGCCAGCACGAGCGCGAGCAGCTTGAGCCGCCAGTTCCGGGTGACAAAGCCGGGCATCAGCGAGCCCTCACGGGTTGCGCCGGCCCAGCGCCCGCAGGGCCGCGCCGCTCCGGACCAGGGGCCGGATGCCGGCGCCGGTCCGGCGGGCCACCGGCCGGAGCACCAGGGTGGTCAGCATCTCCTGGAGCTTGTCGTGGTCCAGGCCACGGTAGAGCTTGCCGCCGTAGGCCAGGCTGATCAGCCCGGTCTCCTCGCTGACAATCAGGATCACGGCGTCGGACTGCAGGGTGAGCCCGAGTGCGGCGCGGTGCCGGGTCCCCATCCGGCCGACCCCGGGGAGCGCCTCGGCGAGGGGGAGCACGCAGCCGGCGGCGATCAGCCGGGTGTCGCGGATGATGACCGCCCCGTCGTGGAGCGGCGAGCCCACGTAGAAGATGGTGGTCAGGATCTCGGCGGTCACGTCGCCATTGACCCGCACTCCGCTCACCGCGACATTCTCGAGGCCGGTCTCGCGCTCGAAGACGATCAGAGCCCCGGTCCGCCCCTCACTCAGGGTGGCCGCCGCCCGGACGACCTCTTCCACGGTCCGCGCCACCGGCTGGGTGGTGTGCCGTCCCAGGATGAAGCGGACCGTGCCCAGCCGCCCGACCTGGTCCAGGGCCCGGCGCAGCTCGGGTTGGAAGAGGACGATCACGCCGATCAGGATCGCCGTTCCGGCGTTGGCGAAGATGAACTGGAGGAGCCGGAGCTGGAAGGCCTGGGCGAGAAGCCCGATGACGAGCAGCACCGCCAGCCCGACCAGCAGCTGCACCGCCTGCGTCCCCCGGATCAGCTTGAAGAGCTGGTACAGCAGGAAGGCGACGATGAGGATGTCGACGATGTCGCGGATGCCGACCGCGCCGAGGAAGACCAGGGCGCTGTGGATGAATTCAGTCATGAGCGACCAACGCCGCCCTGGCCGGCGTCGCGGCCATTCTGCAGCTCACCGCTGAAGATCAGGCTGAGCAGCGCCTCCTGCGCCCAGAGCCGGTTCTCAGCCTGGTCGAAGACCACCGACTGGGGGCCGTCGAGGACCGAGTCAGTGATCTCCTCGCCGCGGTGGGCGGGCAGGCAGTGCATGACCCTCGCGGTGGCCGGCGCCTGGGCGAGCAGGGCGTCGTTGACCTGCAGGTGAGCGAAGTCGTCGCGGCGCTGCTGCTGTTCCGCCTCCTGCCCCATGCTCGTCCACACGTCGGTGTAGATGATCTCGGCGTCCTCGAGGCCCCCAGCGGCCTCGTGGAAGTGGCGAACCGGCGAGCGGCCCCCGGCGAGCAGATCGGCGCGCTCCAGCACCGCCGGGTGCGGCTCGTAGCCCTCCGGTCCGACCACGCGCAGGTCGATCCCGAGCAGCGTGGCCGCGTAGATCCAGGAGGTGCAGACGTTGTTCCCGTCGCCCACATAGCAGACGCGGGCGCCCGCGAGGTGGCCGAGCAGCTCCCGGATGGTCACGCAGTCGGCGAGCACCTGGCAGGGATGCTCGCGGTCGGTCATGGCGTTGACCACCGGCCCGCGGGCCGAGCGCGCCATGGTGACCAGGTCGCGATGGTGGCTGAGCCGGGCCACGATGCCGTCGACGTAGCGGTCGAGGATGCGGCTGATGTCCGCCGTCGACTCCCGCTCGCCGATCTGGATCTCGCTGTTGAAGAGCGGGATGGGGTGCCCGCCGAGATGCCGGACTGCGACCTCGAAGGAGACCCTGGTGCGATTGCTCGGCCGCTGGAAGATCATGGCCAGGTTGCGGCCGGCCAGGGGGCGTCCGGGATTCGCGCCCGCCTTCAGCGCGGAGGCCACGTCCAGGACCTCGGTGATCTCGGCTGCGGAGAGATCGGCGATTGAGATCAGATCGCGTCCCGCCAGGGAACCCATTTGCGCCCTATGTTCGCACCCCACGCCGCCAGCGGCGTGTGGGTCCCGCAATTGCCCCTCGCATCATTGCTACGGTTACGCGCGCAATGAGAGTGCTGGTGCTGATGTGGGGCCGCCAGGTGGAGACCCTGCAGGCCGCGCCGCTGCTGCGGACGCTCGCCGCCGGGTCCCCCACGGCGGAGGTCACCCTCGCGTGCGCTCCGGCGGCGGCCCAGGTCGCGCGGGCGCTGGCCGGGGTGAGCACCGTGATCACCCTGCGAGGCCTGGACCCCTCCGCCTCGCCGCTCCAGGGGCTGGCCGCGTGGGCCCGGCTCCGGCGGATGCGCTTCGACATCGCGGTGGTCTGCGGCACCTCGGCAAGGGCCCGCATCCTCGTCTACCTGGCGGGATTCGCCCGCCGGCTCGGCGTGGGCGGCGGTGCGACCGCCGCCCTGCTCAGCGACCACGTGGCGCCGCGGTCCGGCGAGAACCAGGCGGTCGCCTGGCTTCGGATGGCGCACCTCCTGGGCATCACCGCCGAGCGGCATGCGGCTCACCTGGACCCCGGCCCGGCGGCCACCCAGCAGGCCCTTGTCCAGCTCCACAGCACCTCCGTCGCCGACGGCAGGCTGCTGGTCGCCCTCGCCCCGGGGACCGGTCACGCCGACCTGCGCTGGCCCGTCGCCCACGCCACCGCCTGGGAACCCGAACGCTGGGCTCACCTCGCCAATCAGCTCGCGGCCCGCCATGGGGCCGGGATCATCTTCGTCGGAGCGGCGGAGGACGAGTACGCGGCGGCCATGGCCGCGGTCGACATCGCCGCGCCCCACGCCGACCTGACCGGCCAGCTCGACGTGCTGGGGACGGCGGCGCTCTTCCAGCTCTGCGACCTGGTCATCTCCGGGGACTCTCCCCTCCTCCACCTCGCCGCCGCGGTGGGGACGCCGACCATCGGTCTCTTCGGCCCGACCGACGGACGGCGGCGCGGCCCCTATGGCGCCGAGCACCGGGTGGTGCAGGCGCTCCCGCAGCACCGCGGCCACCAGCTGGCGCGGGGACCGGGCGGGATGATGGGCCAGATCCGGGTGGAGGATGTGCTGGCGGCGATCGAGACGTCGCTCTGACCGGGGAGAGGGCTCAGCGCTATCGGCTGTGGGGCTGTCTCGTGACCGAGGACGCCCGCCCGACTCCGCCTAGCGGATGTACATGAAGGAGCGGCGGAGCACGTCGAGGTTCTCGACGGCCGCCTGGGTGCCCCGGATCACGCAGGTCGGCGCATCGGGCGCCACCCGGACCGTGATGCCGGTCTGGATGCCGAGGTAGCGGTCCAAGCCCTCCAGCCGGGCACCGCCCCCGCAGAGGGCGATCCCCTCCTCGAGGATGCCGCGGCGGAGCGGGATCGGCGTCTCGTCGATGACCTCTTCGATCGCATGGGCGATCTGGCGGGCATGCGCGTCCACCAGGTCGGCGATCTCGACGGAGGCGATGCTGAGGGTGACCGACCCCGCCCCCACCCCGGCCTCCAGCGGCATCCGGCGCTCCTCATGAGGGCCGACGCACGCCAGGGAGGCCACGATGTCCTCGGCCGCCACGGGGTCGATGACGGCGCCGTGGGTCTCCTCGATGCGCCGGGCCACGGCGTCGCGGAGCGTGTCCCCGGCGGTCGTGAGGGTGCGCCCGGCGATGGTCCCCTCGGAGGCCAGGCTGGCCACGTCGACGGTGGCCGCGCCGATGTCGGCGATCAGGTATCCACGGCTCCCGTTCGGCACGTGCCCCGCGCCCATCGCAGCGGCGATCGGTGAGTCGATGAGGTAGGCGGTCCGGGTGCCGATCCGGGCGCAGATCTCCAGGATGGCCAGACGGTCGTCACCTCCCATCGAGGGGCAGATGGCGATGACCACGTCCGGGCGGAAGATGCGCTGCCGCCCGGCGGCACGATTGACGAGCTGGTGGAGCAGAGCGCCGACGGCTTCCAGGTCGGCGATCGCCCCTGCGCCCACCGGCCGGATCAGCTCCAGCTCGGGGTCGCCGGCCAGCTCGGCTGCGGCCATCCCGGCAGCGGAGTAGCCACGGCGCCGGTGCCGCGCCACCACCGACGGTTCGGTGATCGTCAGCCCCTCCCCGCGCACCACGCACCGTACGTTGCCGGCGCCCAGATCGATTCCCAGCCTCTTGCCGAGCATCCGCAGCGGTCCTCCGATCAGTCTCCGATGACGCCCGAGAGGTCGCGGGCCGACGACTCGCCGGGCCCCGGACGGACCCGTTCGAGGGTCACTCCCAGGGACCGCAACTTGGTCTCCAGGCTGTCGTACCCGCGGTCGAGGTGAAAGACGTTCTCCAGCTCGGTGGTGCCCTCGGCGCAGAGCGCGGCGATCACCAGCGCCGCCCCGCTCCGGATGTCGGGGATCGAGACGGCGGTGCCGTGGAGCGCGGTCGGGCCGGTGATGCTCGCGCTCCGCCCCTCGACGGCGATCCGGGCACCCATCTTGGCGAGCTCGGCGACGTGGCGGAAGCGGTTCTCGTAGAGGGCCTCGCTGATGATGCTGGTCCCCTCGGCCTGGGTCATCAGGGCCCCGAACTGCGGCTGGAGGTCGGTGGCAAATCCCGGGTGGGGCCAGGTGGTGACATCGACAGCGCGGAGCTTGCCCCCGGTCACCCGCACGTGGTTGCCTCCCTCGACGACGGTGCAACCGGCGGCGTGCAGCTTGTTGCTGAGAGAACGGAGGTCACTGGGACGCATGCCGTGGACGACGACGTCGCCGCCGGTCGCGGCCGCCGCGGTCATGTAGGTGCCGGCCTCGATGTAGTCGGTCGTCACCCGATGCTGGGTGCCGTGCAGCAGGGTGCTCTGGCCCTCGACGACGATCAGCTCGCTGCCGGCGCCGCTGATCCGGGCTCCCATGCCGACCAGGCAGCGGGCGAGATCGTAGACGTGAGGCTCGCGGGCGGCGTTGCTGATCACCGTGATGCCGTCGGCCAGAACCGCGGCCATCATCAGATTCTCGGTGCCGGTGACGGTCGGCATGTCGAGGTAGATGTGAGCGCCCCGGAGCCGCTTTGCCCGGGCCACGAAGCTGGTGGCGGTCTCGGCCACCTCTGCCCCCATCAACCGCAGCCCCTCCAGGTGCTGCTCGACCCGGCGCATCCCGATGTCGTCCCCGCCCGGCTTGGCGATCTCCGCCTGGCCGGTCCGGCCCACCAGCGCCCCGAGAAGGAGGAACGAACCCCGCAACCGGCGGGTCAGGTCGGCGCCCACCGGGGCCGCCTCGACCCGCCCGGCGTCGAGCCGCCAGCGACCGTCGGCGATCTTCTCCACCGAGACCCCGAGGTGGCCGAGCATGGCCGCCATGGTCCCGATGTCCTCGATGTCCGGGACGTTGGTCAGCTCCAGCGGCTCGTCGGTGAGGAGGGCGGCCGCCATGACCGGCAGGGCCGCGTTCTTGCTGCCGGAGATCGCGACCTCCCCGGTCAGCCGGCCACCCCCGGTGATGCGGAGCAGGTCCATCGCGCCTACGGTACATGACCGCGGGCGGGGAGAATCAGGCCTCCGACAGGTCGCTCCGAACGCGTCAGAGTGGTCGGAAGTCACCGCGCGGGGCGGATGGGGGAGAATTCGCCCGCAGCCCATTCCCGGAGGACACCATGGCAACGGCGACGGCAACCCCCCTGAGCAACGTAGAAGAGATTCTCGGCGACGACGCGCAGGACCTGCTGCAACACCGCTGCCAGACGGTGAGCAGCGACCAGCTCCACCTGCCCGGCCCCGACTTCGTCGACCGGGTCTGGTCGGTGAGCGACCGCAACCCGCGCGTCCTGCGCAGCCTCCAGACACTCTTCGACCACGGCCGCCTGGCGGGCACGGGCTACGTCTCGATCCTCCCCGTGGATCAGGGCATCGAGCACTCCGCGGGCGCGTCGTTCGCGCCCAACCCCATCTACTTCGACGGCGGGAAGATCGTGGAGCTGGCTGTCGAGGGCGGCTGCAACGCGGTGGCCTCCACCTTCGGCGTGCTCGGCTCGGTGTCGAGGAAGTGGGCGCACAAGATCCCCTTCATCGTCAAGCTCAACCACAACGAGCTGCTGACCTACCCCAACAAGTTCGACCAGGTGATGTACGGCACCGTCCAGCAGGCCTGGGACATGGGTGCGGTCGCGGTCGGCGCCACCATCTACTTCGGCTCCGAGGAGTCGACCCGGCAGCTCCAGGAGGTCGCGGTGGCCTTCGCCGAGGCGCATGAGCTGGGTATGGCGACCATCCTCTGGTGCTACCTGCGCAACTCGGCCTTCACCCAGGACGGCACCGACTACGGGCTCGCCGCAGACCTGACCGGGCAGGCCAACCACCTCGGCGTCACCATCCAGGCCGACATCATCAAGCAGAAGCTGCCGGAGAACAACGGCGGCTACACCGCCCTCAAGTACGGCAAGACCAGCAAGCTCGTCTACGAGAAGCTGACCACCCCTCACCCCATCGACCTCACCCGCTACCAGGTGGTGAACTGCTACATGGGCAGGTGCGGGCTGATCAACTCGGGCGGCGCCTCGTCCGGAGCGGGTGACCTCAAGGAGGCGGTCCGCACCGCCGTGATCAACAAGCGGGCCGGTGGCACCGGGCTGATCAGCGGCCGCAAGGCCTTCCAGCGCCCGATGGCCGAGGGGGTCGGCCTGCTCAACGCCATCCAGGACGTCTACTTGAACAAGGCCGTCAACATCGCCTGATCGACGACTGCGGGCCCACCCCACGTCCGTCAGCCGCGGGGTGGGCCACGCCCCATGTGTAACCCGGTGGACAGGCGGGGTACCGTAACCTTGAGACGACCCGATCTCCCCATCTGGAGCCAAGAGATCTGAGATGTTCAACATGAACAGCGGCATGGGCGGCGGCGGTTCCAACCGCAGCCTCTACAACCCGTTCGGCGAGACCCGCGGCTGGGCCGACCCGGCCATGCAGGGGGCGATCAGCCTCCCCGAGAAGGTGATGGGGCTGACCTGCCTGCTGGTGCTCTGCGCCCTCGGCGGGATCCTGCTCGGAGGCGCCGGGCTCAACACAGCCACCTCAGGCGGCGACATCCTCTGGTTCATCGCTATGATCGTCCTGGTCATGGCCACCCAGGCGCTGGCCGCGCGCCCCGGGATCGGTATGGTCCTGTTCCTCGCCTTTGGTGTCGTCACCGGGATCGCCGTCGCTCCGCTGATCCTGGGCCTGCAGGCGGGGGGCTACCAGTACATCGTCTACGAGGCCGTGGCGGCGACCGTGGCCACCACCGGCGGGATCACCCTCTACGCGAGGACCACGAGCCGCGACTTCAGCAGGATCGGGGGCTGGCTCTTCGCCGCCCTGATCGGGGTCGTGGTGGCGATGGTCATCGGCCTCTTCGTCCAGTCGACGGCCTTTCAGATCTTCATCTCCGCCGCCGCGTGCGTGCTCTTCTCGCTCTTCCTGCTGTACGACATCCAGCGGGTGACCCACACCGCCAACGCCCCGGGGAGCGCCATCCGGATGGCGCTCAAGATCTACCTGGACGTCTTCAACCTCTTCCTCAACCTGCTGATGATCTTGATGATGACCCAGGGCGGCGGGAATTCCCGGCGCTGACGGCGCCCCAGCCGCCCGGTGCCGGCTGGGACCTTGTGCCTGCCCAGTTGATGGCCGGCGCCTGTAGGTTCCAGCGGCCCGAGCCGGTCAGGATGGGGACATGAAACCATCCACTCAGGATCGCTCCCTCCCCGCCGAGGCGCGCGCCATAGCCGACGTCGCCGCGGAGGTGGGGATCGGGTCGGAGCTACTCGAACCGTACGGACAGGGTGTCGCCAAGATCCGCCTGGAGGCGCTCGATTCCCTTCCCGCAGAGCGGCGTGCGCGCTATGTGGTGGTCACCGCGATCACCCCCACGCCCCTCGGCGAGGGCAAGACGGTGACCACCATCGGCCTGGGCGACGGCCTGCGCCGGATCGGCCGGCGGGCGGTGATCTCCCTCCGGCAGGGGTCGATGGGTCCGACCTTCGGTGTCAAGGGTGGTGCGGCGGGTGGCGGGCTGAGCACGCTGGTCCCCTTCGACAGGGTCGCCCTCCACCTGACCGGCGACATGCACGCGGTGACCGCCGCCCACAACCAGCTCTCCGCCATGGTGGACAACCATCTCTTCCAGGGCAACGCACTTGACCTCGAGCCGGCCACCATCTCCTGGCGGCGGGTGCTCGACGTCAATGACCGGGCGCTACGCAACGTGGTCATCGGCCTGGGCGCCGCCCAGGACGGCGTGCCGCGCCAGAGCGGCTTCGACATCACCGCGGCCTCCGAGGTGATGGCCGTGCTCGCGCTCTCCAGCTCACTGCGCGACCTGCGGAGCCGGCTCGGCCGCATCGTCGTCGGCCACGCGCGAGATGGTAAGCCGGTCACCGCCGATGACCTGCGCTCCGCCGGTGCGATGGCGGTGCTGCTGCTCGAGGCGATCAAGCCCAACCTGGTGCAGACGCTGGAGGGCACCCCGACCATCGTGCACGCCGGGCCCTTCGGCAACATCGCCCACGGCAACTCGTCGGTGATCGGCGACCTCATCGGCAGCCGGACCGGCGACTTCCTGGTCACCGAGGCCGGCTTTGGCGCCGACATGGGAGCGGAGCGTTTCTTCGACATCAAGTGCCGGGTGAGTGGGCTGCGCCCCGATGCCGCCGTCGTGGTCGCCACCGTCCGCGCCCTCAAGGCCCACTCCGGGAAGCACCGGGTCGTCGCCGGCCGCGCGCTCCCGCCGCAGCTCTTCGAGGAGAACCCGGACGAGGTGGAGGTCGGCGGGGTCAATCTGCGCAAGCAGATCGAGAACTGCCAGCTCTTCGGCGTCCCCGTGGTGGTGGCCATCAACGCCCATCCCGAGGACCACCCGTCGGAGCACGCCGCCATCCGCCGGATCGCCGAGGAGATGGCCGTCCGCTGCGCCGTCCACACCAGCTACGCGGACGGCGGTGAGGGGGCGGTGGAGCTGGCCGAGGCGGTGGCCGCCGCGTGCGAGGAGAAGAGCTGCTTCCGGATGCTCTACGCGGACGACGCCAGCCTGGAGGAGAAGGTGACCGCGGTGGCGACCCGGATCTACGGGGCCGACGGCGTCGCCTATGACAGCGCGGCCGCCCAGCAGCTCCGCCAGTGCGAGCGAGACGGATTCGGCGGTCTCCCGGTCTGCATCGCCAAGACCCAGCTGAGCCTCTCGTCCGATCCCCGACTCAAGGGGGCGCCCACCGGCTGGACGCTCCCCATCCGGGAGGTCAGAGCCGCAGCGGGCGCGGGCTTCGTCTACCTCCGCAGCGGCGAGATACGCACCATGCCCGGCCTGCCGAGCGCCCCGGTCGCAGAACGCATCGACATCGACGAGGCGGGAAACATCGTCGGGCTCTTCTGAGCCGCGCGGCCGTGCAACCGGCCCCCGAGCCCGGCCGGCCGGTGCCGGTCCCCTATGGCCCCGTCTGCCTGGAACGGCGGTGCTCGGTCATCGCCTACCATCCCGGTCTTACCGTGCATCGGACCCGTTGATGGGCAGGGGCATCGCATGAACGCTGGCATCCGAGGCTTCGATCCTCAGGGGGACGTTCGCCGAGCCCTGGCGGCGGTCGTGAGGGACCACGGGCCCGACATCCTGGCTGACCCCCGGCACCTCGGCGGCGCCCTCAACATCCTGCTCCCCACCGCGCCCGAAGAGACCGAGATGCTGGTGGCCGCGGCGCGAGCGGGCGTCGCCGTCCAGCTCGCCCAGCAGGCGGCGGCGGTCGGCCCGGGCGCGGCCGTCCAGACGGTCTCCGGCAACCTGGCCCAGAGCGGCGTCCTCGACCCCCGGGCAAGCAGCTGGGCCGTCTCGGAGATCGCCCGGGCCATGGGGTTCCCCATCATCGACCCGGCACCGGCGGCACCGCCTCCCGGCGCCACGGCCGCCTGGCCGGGCTCCGCGTCGGTCCCGCCACCGCCCCCGGTGGTCCCGCCACCGCCCCCGGTGATCCCGCTCGACTTCCCCGCGGCGCCCGCCGCGGACACCCCGCCCCCGGCGGCCTGGCCTTCCCCGCCGGCCCCCGCAACGCCCCCGCCGCCGGCTCCGTGGCAGTTCGTGCCACCCCTGGCCCCTGCGGCGTACACGCCGCCCGGAGGGTGGCCCGCCCCACCGGCAGCCACGGGCCCTCCGCCGCTGGCGGGTTCCGGCCCTCCCGGACCGTTGGGGCAGGGCGCCACCGGCGGCCCGCCCCTGGGACCGCAGTGGGTGAGTGCCGGGGTTCCCGTCCCGCCGCCCCCTCCCAGCCCACCGCCTGGATCGGGCGCGCCGGGGGGACCGCCCCCGTGGACCGCTCCGGCCCGCCCGACCCGCAGGCGTGGCCACCCGCGAGCCCTGATCGCGGCCGCGGTCGTGATCGTGCTGATCATCGGCTACTTCGGGGTCGCCGCCACCGCCGGCTTCTTCCCGTTCAAGGCGACCACCCCTGTCGCCACCCCCACTCCGACGCCAGCGCCCACCTTCACCCTCACCCCCACCTCCTCCCCCTCCCCGTCCGCCTCCCCCACTGCCAAGGCCTCCTCGTCCGCCGGCCCCTCGGCGACGGGCTCCCCGTCCCTCAGCCAGCTGGGCAACCTCCTGCCCACCTACATCACCGGCAACACGGCCGACAGCTGCCAGGAGGAGCCGAGCGACGCCTACGTCGCGACCGGCGAGAGCGACGAGGAACTCTGTGACCTCACCCAGAACTCGGATGTCTCCGAAGACTACGTGCTCTATGCGGGCTTCCCGACCGAAACGCCGGCCGCCGCCTACTTCACCTCCCTGCTCACCGCCAACGGGATGAAGGTGACCCAGGGCAACTGCCAGAACCTCACCCTCGTGGACAACGCCGACGGCAGCTCGCAATACTGCGAGAACACCTACACCACCACCAACACCAAGAGCACCAGCGGCTCCGACTTCGTCTTCACGGGCAACCCGAGTTTCGAGCTGGGCGACAGCAACCCGGTCTCCAGCCTGGACGTCTGCTCGGATGTCAACAGCGTCGACGTGCTCGGCTTCACCGACCCGACCTACGCGGCGGTGGGGATCGCCATCAGCTGCCTCGGCACCGAGCAGGACACGCAGATCAACACGGACTTCCTGGCGGGCAACTTCTTCCTGGGAAGCTGACCCCTCTACGACGCGCCGGGGAGGCTCCCGCGATCCCGCCGGCGACGGCGGACCTCGGCGACCTTGAGCCGGTAGAGGGCGCGCTCCAGCTTGGCGGCGGCCATGGCGTCGCCAGCATGCTCGGCGAGCGCCTCCTCGGCAGCACGGCGCGCCGCCTCGGCCCGGGTCTGGTCGATGTCCTCCGCACGCTCGGCCGCATCCGCGAGGATGACGACGCGGTCGGGGAGGATCTCCAGGAAGCCGCCCGAGACGAAGAGGTACTCCTCCACCCCGTCGTTGCGCACCATGACCTCGCCGGTGCGGAGCGGGGTGAGCAGGGGGATGTGGTGGGGCAGCACCCCCAGATCACCGGCCGCTCCCGGCGCGAGCACGAAGTCGGCCTCCTGGGAGAGCACACGGCCCTCCGCGGTGACCAGCTCGACGTTCAGCTTCGCCATCAGCTGCCCTTGTCCGACTTCGCCTTTCTCGCGCGGCTCGATGCCGGAGCCGCCCTCTTGGCGGGCACCGCCGCCTTCTTGGGCGAGGGTTTGGCGTCGACCTTCTGCGCCGGGAGCGCCGCCGCCTTCTCGGTGGCAGGCTCTTCATCCGGAGACTTCGCCGCCTCCTCGGGCGGCTCCTCCTCGCCGGCGGCCGGCGCGGCGGCGGCAGCCTTCGTGTCCCCGCCGGCGGCGCCTCCCTCGGCACCCGTCCCCTCCAGCTCCTGCCCCTTGGCGACCGCCTGGTCGATGGTCCCGACCATGTAGAAGGCGTCCTCGGGAAGGTCGTCGTGCTTCCCGTCCAGGATCTCGGCGAAGCCGCGGATGGTCTCCTCGAGCTTGACGTAGATGCCAGGACGGCCGGTGAAGACCTCGGCCACCTTGAAGGGCTGGGAGAGGAATCGCTGCACCCGGCGGGCTCGCTGGACCGTCAGCTTCTGATCGTCGGTCAGCTCCTCCTGGCCGAGGATGGCGATGATGTCCTGGAGGTCCTTGTACTCCTGCAGGAGCCGCTTGACCCCGGTGGCGACGCGGTAGTGCTCCTCCCCGACGATGCGGGGATCGAGGGCGCGGCTGGTCGAGTCGAGCGGGTCCACGGCGGGATAGATGCCGATCTCGGTGAGGGCGCGGGAGAGCGACACGGTCGCCCCCAGGTGGGCAAAGGTGGTCGCGACCGCCGGGTCGGTGAAGTCGTCCGCAGGGACGTAGACGGCCTGGACCGAGGTGATCGAACCCTTCCGTGTGGAGGTGATGCGCTCTTCGAGATCGCCCATCTCGGTCGCCAGGGTGGGCTGGTAGCCGACCGCGCTCGGCATCCGTCCGAGCAGGGCCGAGACCTCGGCCCCGGCGAGCACGTAGCGGAAGATGTTGTCGATGAAGAGGAGGACGTCGGCGCCCTTCTCGTCGCGGAAGTACTCGGCCATGGTGAGGCCGGTGAGAGCGACCCGGGCGCGAGCCCCGGGGGGCTCGTTCATCTGGCCAAAGACCAGCGCGGTCCGGTCGAGGACCCCGGACTCCTTCATGTCGCCGTAGAGGTCGCGGCCCTCGCGGGTGCGCTCTCCGACCCCGGCGAAGACCGAG
>Ga0187875_10000369_pt1 | contig 39165 bp, 36 predicted proteins | sample June2016WEW_17_1_2_FD_132978 | JGI IMG/M metagenome (GOLD analysis project Ga0187875, IMG submission 132978) | Peatland microbial communities from SPRUCE experiment site at the Marcell Experimental Forest, Minnesota, USA - June2016WEW_17_10 | ecosystem: Environmental > Terrestrial > Soil >...
CTTAGGTCTTAGGCTAAGACCGATGAGCTAAGACCCCACGCCGCTACCCTTCACCCTAGCATCTGCCCGTACTACGAATTTCCAATCAGCGCACCGGTGATGAACACCAACACTCCGCCCAGGCCGACCTGGAGCGCGGCAGAGATCCAGGGACTATCCATATAACGGTGACGGATCCAGGTGATGATTGCGAGTTCGGCGAGCACCACCGCGCCTGCAGCCCACAGCGCCACACGAAAGTCCTTCAGCAAAAACGGGAGCGTATGTCCAATGCCGCCGAGAGCGGTCATGGCGCCGCAAATTACCCCGCGCACCCAGGGATGTCCGCGACCGGTAAGGCTGCCATCGTCGGAAAGCGCTTCGGCAAATCCCATGCTAATGCCGGCGCCCGCCGACGCGGCGAGGCCGACCAGGAATGCGTCATTGGAGTTGTGCGTAGCGAATGCGGCCGCGAAGACCGGCGCCAGGGTAGAGACGGAGCCATCCATCAATCCGGCGAGCCCGGGCTGGACGATTTGCAGTACGAACAGCCGGCGTTGCGCACGCTCTTCGTCGGCCTTCACATTGGCGGGAAGTTTTTCTTTGTCGAGTTCTTGCGCACGCTCTTCGTGTTCGCGCTCTTCATTGATGAGGTCGTCGAGCAGTTGCCGGACGCTGGCGTCCTGGGTGCGGGCCGCGGCTTTTTCGTAAAAACGGCGGGTCTCCACTTCCATGGTGCTGGCTTCCTTGCGAACCGCCTCGATGCGCAGCGGGCGAATCAGCCAAAGAGCCGGCCGCTCGACAAATCCGCGAACGTCCTGGCGGCGGATCAACGGAATGTGTTCGCCAAACTTTTGCCGGAAGAGCTCGATCAACCTTCTGCGATGACCCGATTCCTCTTCGCGCATGCCTTCAAACATCGCTGCCGACGCGGGATAATCCTGCCGCAGACCCTCGGCGAAGTCGGCATAGACGCGCTCATCCTCTTCTTCCAGGGCGATAGCCAATGCCAGCACTTCGCGTTCACTGAGTTCGTGAAATTTTTTCATCGCGACCTAGCTTACCTTTCGAAGCTCAGGTTAGACAAATGGGGAAACGGGAGTATATCCCATGAATGCTGCCTTCGGTGCTACTATCCAGTGCATGGCGCCCCGGAAAACTCACGCGTCCGCCAAGCGCGACCATCGAGCACACCCCGGTAAGAAAACCAAGAAGTCCATTGTGCACGATGCCGCGCACTCGCCGGAACTGGTCATCATTACAGGGATGAGCGGTTCGGGCAAAGCCTCCGTGCTGAAGGCGTTTGAGGATTTGGGTTATTACTGTGTCGATAATCTTCCCGTGGAACTGATTCCGCGGTTCGCGGAGATGGCGATGCAGTCGACCGAGATTCGCCGCACCGCGCTGGTGGTGGATGTCCGCGAGGGCTCGAAACTCGATCAATTTCCGGGCATTCTCAAAGCTGTGCGGCGCGTGATTCCCACCAGGGTCGCGTTCTTGGAAGCGTCCGACGCGGTGCTGCTGCGGCGTTTCAGCGAGACGCGCCGACCGCATCCCTTGGGTACCAACACGCCGGTGAATACTTCGCTCAAGGCCGAACGGCGTCATTTGGCAAGCATCCGAGCCCTGGCGGACATTGTCATCGATACCTCGAAGTTCAACGTGCACGAATTGCGCGCGAACGTTACGGAGCGTTTCCGCGAGCAAGCCACGGAGAGAAGCATCCTGGTTTCCAGCGTGAGTTTCGGCTTCCGCCACGGTGTGCCCGAAGAGGCCGATCTGGTATTCGATGTTCGATTTCTACCCAACCCGCATTTTGTGCCGGAATTTCGAGCGCTTACGGGTCGCGATAAACGCGTGGCGGAGTATATTCGGTCTTTTCCGCAGACCCAGGAATTTATTCTGCGCATCTCCGATCTCCTTATTTATCTTTTGCCGCACTACATTCGTGAAGGCAAGAGCTATTTGACCATCACCTTTGGCTGCACAGGCGGGCAGCACCGGTCCGTGATGATCGCCGAAGAAGTGGGCAAGCGCCTGCGCAAAGCGGGATACCGCATGAGAATTGTGCACCGAGATATGCCGAAGTAGCAGGGAACCAGTCGTTCGTCATTCGTCGTTGGCCGCTGAAAATCCAGCTCCTGATCGCCTTTGGACCAAACGCCCAACGACAAAAGGCCAACGGCCGCAGTAAAATAGCCCCTTGCATACCATGCCTACGCCACCGCCAGTAAGCCACCGCGGCCTGCTCGGAGCCGTATGCGGCAACTGATCCGCCTTGTCCGCTACGCGGTCCCCTATGGGTGGCAGATTCTATGTTCCGTAGTTCTGATGGCCTTGGTGGGAGCGCTGGACGCGTTCAAGTTTTTGCTGATTCGTCCTATCTTTGACCGAGTGTTGAATCCGTCTACCGGGTCGAAAGACATTCAGTTATTTGTCATTCCGATTACGCACCACCCCGTTTTCCTGCAGCAGTTGGTGCCGCCCCGCTTCACCAATGCGTGGACCATGGTTGCGGTCGCCCTGGTCGGGTCGACGGTGCTGAAGGGAATTTTCGACTACAGCGGCACGTACCTGGTGAACCATGCCGGTTTCGGCATGATCACCGATTTGCGCGACGACCTTTACAACGCAATCATGCGCCGCTCGGCAGCATTTTTTTCCAAGCACGCCACCGGAACCCTGCTTTCCGCGATCATCAACGACATCGAGCGCGTGCAATATGCCATGTCCACGGTGCTGGCGGAATTTCTGCAGCAGTTCTTCACTTTTATTTCGGTGGCCGCGGTGGTAGTGGTGTTAGGAGGGAAGCTTGCCTGGGTACTGTTGCTGTTCGTCCCCGTCATCGTTTATTCTTCGCGCAAGATCGGGTCTCGCGTGCGCTTTACGACGCGCCAAGGTCAGGACAAGCTGGCGGAGATCCAGAACATTCTGCACGAAACCATCACCGGCAATCGAATCGTGAAGGCGTTCAACAGCGAAAAATGGGAGATTTCCCGATTTCGCGGAGCGGCCCGCCGGCTCTTCCGGGCGAACCTTCGTTCCGTGGCAGCGACGGCGATCAGTTCTCCGCTGATGGACATTTTTGGCGTGATCGGAATTGCGTTGCTGCTGAACCTGGGGCGTCAACAGGTCAAACATGGCGAAATGACCCCCGGCGTTTTCGTCGCTTTCATCACGGCAGTATTTAGTCTCTACAATCCAGTCCGTAAATTTGCCCAGTTCAACAACAATTTCCAGCAGGCTTTGGGCGCCTCCAGCGAGATCTTCAAGTTTATGGACATCGAAGATGATGTCCGCGAAAAGCCGCATGCCAAACGCTTGCCGGCATTCTCGAAGACGGTGCAATTCGATCACGTCAGCTTCTCGTATGGCAGTGAACAAGGCGATGCTGGCGTGCTGCACGATATCAATCTCGAAGTTCGCCACGGGGAGGTCGTGGCGATTGTGGGGTCCAGTGGCTCAGGGAAGAGCACTCTGGTTCACCTGATTCCGCGCTTCTTCGATGCCACGCAAGGGCGCTTGCTCATTGACGGCAACGATGTATGCGACGTCACGCTTGCGTCGCTGCGGGAGCAGGTCGGAATCGTGACGCAGGAGACGGTGTTGTTCAACGACACGGTTCGCAACAATATCGCTTATGGCCAGCCGCACGTGGCGTTGAAAGAAGTTGAGGCGGCGGGAAGGGCTGCATTGGCGCACGATTTTATCCATTCACTTCCTGCAGGGTACGATGAAGTGATCGGCGAGCGCGGTGTGCGTCTTTCCGGCGGGGAGCGGCAGCGCATCGCAATTGCGCGTGCCATCCTGAAGAATGCGCCGATTCTCATTCTGGACGAGGCCACTTCGGCGCTCGACAGCGAATCGGAGGCGTTAGTGCAGTCGGCGTTGCATAATCTTATGAGCGGCCGGACCGTGTTCGTGATTGCCCACCGGCTTTCGACGGTGCGGCGGGCCGATCGCATCGTGGTGATCGAAAATGGCGCCATTGCGGACATTGGCACACATGAAGACTTGATGACGAAGCTGGGTACTTACCGGCGCTTGTACGAATTGCAGTTTGCCGACGCCGAACAGAAACTGGAGCCGGCGCGACCGAATTAATGGTGCCGATCAGGATTTGGTAAATCTTATGCCTCTCCGTTCGATGACAGGTTTTGCTCAGGTCAAAGGTGAACTGGTAAGCCAGGCGGAGGGCAATGGCCGGCTGGCCTTCTCACTTTCTCTAAAATCGGTGAATCATCGTTTTCTCGATCTGCATTTTCGCTTGCCCTCAGGCTCCGATTCGATCGAGATGCACCTTCGCCGGCTGCTCAAGGAAAAAATCGCCCGCGGGCACGTGGAGGTGGCGCTGAGCCTGGAGCGCGGCGGCGGCGAACCTCTGGCGCTAAATCGTCCGCTGGTGAGCGCTTACATCGCGGCGTTTCGCGCGGCGGCCACGGAGTTCTCCGTGCCAGCTGAACCTGATCTCAATGCCATCCTGCGCATTCCCGGCGCGCTCGATTCTGTCGGCGACGGAGTCGACGGAGTGTTGGAGACCGCGGTCCTGGCAACGGTTGGAGAGGTGCTGGATCGATTGAATCAGATGCGCGAACAGGAGGGCCGCAGCATCGAGCGCGAACTCCGGGAGCGCATGGCGCATCTTCGCGAAGCGGTCAACGTGGTGCAGGAGCACCGTCGCACCATGCTGCACAGCTATCTGGAGCGGCTACAAGGGCGGCTTCAGGAGTTGCTCGGCGCCAGTCCCGACCGCGAAAGAGTGCTGCAGGAAGCAGCTCTTCTGGTGGACCGAAGCGATGTGCAGGAAGAAGTGGTACGCCTGGAAAATCACATCCAGCATTTCCTCGGTTTTCTGGACCAACATGGGGAGGTAGGGAAGAAGCTGGACTTCCTGCTGCAGGAAATGAATCGTGAAGCCAACACCTTGCTTTCGAAAACTTCTGGCCTGGCGGGCGAAGCGCTGAAGATCACCGAGGCCGGACTTAGCATGAAAGCGGAGATCGAGAAATCGCGCGAGCAGGTGCAGAACCTGGAATGAGTTCTCCTCACAAGCCACTTGTCTATATCATCTCGGCCCCTTCTGGCTCCGGCAAGTCGACGCTGGTCAATGAACTGCTGAAGAAAGTCACCGACTTGGAATTTTCAATTTCCTATACCACGCGGGCTCCGCGGGGCAGTGAGATCAATGGGAGACAATACTATTTTGTGTCTCGTGTGGATTTCGAGAAGATGATTCAGCAAGGAGCGTTCCTCGAGCACGCGGAGGTGTTTGGAAATTATTACGGGACGGCACGGCGTTTTCTGCACGACGCCGAACAACATGGCCGCGACCTTTTGCTGGACATCGATGTGCAAGGGGCCAAACAGATCCAGGACAAACTGCCGGACGCAGTTAGCATCTTCATTCTGCCTCCGGATCGCACGACGCTGGAGGAGCGGCTGCGCAAGCGCAGCGAAGACAGCGACGAAGTGATCGACCGGCGGCTGGATACAGCCACTCGCGAGATTGAGAATTACCCGCGGTACAACTATATTCTCGTAAACGATCAACTGGAGGATTCCATCAAGTTATTGCGGGCGGTCGTACGCGGCGAACGCTTGCTGCGTTCGGGGCGGCCGCTATCCGAGGATGAAGCAAAGATTGTGGCGCTGGGCGATTGCTGCCGGTTGGCCAATGTTGGCGACCGCCTGCAGCGGATTCTAGATTCGTTCCAGCCGCCGGCCGATTCCGGGCCACGTTAGTCTTCCGTAACGAAGTTGGACGGCCGGCGGCCCCACAACATTGAAATTCGTGGGAAAATAGGAGCGGAGTTCTTGGCTTCGCCGGCGAAGAACATAGCGCACAAACTTTCGACAATCAAAACCTTGAGTCCCGGCACAAAGGGAGAGAATCCATGAAATTAATCGAGGGCTTCGACAGCAACTATCGCTACATTCTGGTGGCGGCGCGGCGCGCCCGCCAACTGCAGTCGGGAGCACCGCCGGTGGTCCAGACTAATTCCCGCAAACCGTGCCGCATCGCGCAGGACGAGATTCGCGCGGGAAAAGTGAAGTGGGAAATTCCTGAAACCCGCAGCGCCGCGGAGCAGGCGGCCGAAGTGCTGGATCAGGCCTTTGGGCATGATGCTTAACGCGCGGCCGGGGAGAGCGATGGTTCGCCAATGATGAAGATTGCTCTCGGAGTGACGGGCGGGGTCGCGGCTTACAAGGCGGCTGAGATTGTGCGACTGCTGCAGGACCGCGGGATTCGCGTGCAAGTCATTATGACGCGCGCGGCTCAGGAGTTTGTTCGCCCGCTCACCTTCGCTGCGCTCTCCGGTGAAAAGGTGATCACCGGAATGTTCCCGTCCGGCGGAGAGGACGCTCCTAATCTCGATTCCGCCAACCTCGATTCCGCCATCGAGCACATCGCCGTCGCGCAGTCGATTGACGCTCTGCTGGTTGCGCCCGCGACCGCCGATGTTCTGGCGCACTTCGGGCAAGGCATTGCCAGCGACTTCCTCACCACGCTTTACCTTGCGACCACGGCTCCTGTTGTGGTTGCTCCGGCGATGAACGTCAACATGTGGAACCATGCAGCGACGCAGGCGAATCTGGAAATTCTGCGCCGGCGCGGGGTAAGAATCGTAGAACCGGGCTCTGGATATCTGGCCTGTGGCATGACGGGCCCTGGGCGACTGGCGGAGAATGAAGCCATTGTGGCAGCGCTTCTGGAGGCGTTGGGCGCTTCGCAAGATCTTGCTGGCGAGACTGTGCTGGTGACGGCGGGGCCCACGCGCGAAAGAATTGATCCGGCACGCTACCTCACGAACCGTTCCAGCGGACGCATGGGGTACGCCATGGCGGAGGCCGCTCTGCGCCGCGGTGCGCGCGTGCTTCTGGTCACGGGACCTACGGCGCTGACGCCGCCGGGCGCAGCCGAGACGACGCGCTTGGAATCGGCGGAAGAGATGAAGGACGCTGTGCTGAGACTCTTGCCGCAGTCCACAATCGTGATCAAGACCGCGGCCGTGTCGGACTATCGCGCAAAGTCAGCTTCCGGCCAGAAATTAAAACGCAAAGGGCCGATTACTCTGGAACTCGAACCGACTGCGGACATTCTCAAGGAGATTTCGCTGCGCAAGCAGACGCAGATTGTTGTGGGCTTTGCGGCAGAAACCGAGAACGTCCTCGAGAATGCCCGTCAAAAGCTCGCGGCGAAGAAACTCGATGCCATCGTGGTCAATGACGTTTCCCGCGAAGGGGTCGGCTTTGACTCCGATCGCAACGAAGTGACCATCATTACCCACGACGATGTAGTTGAGGTTCCGGAGACTACGAAGTGGGAAGTTGCCCAGCGCGTGCTTGACCAAGTCGTGCGCATTCGCCAGCGCCGTAAGTTGCCGGTGCGAGCCTGATCCCGCGTCCCCGAGGAACTGGCGTACAATTCCGTCAAACATCTTAAGGAGCGTGAGATGACGCAAAAGATTATCGAAGTGATTGGAACGTCCGAGGTAAGCTTTGCGAAAGCGGCGGAAGCTGCAGTGGCTGAGGCCGCGAAGACAGTGCGTGGCATCAAGTGGGCGCATGTAGACTCACTCGACATGCAACTGGATGGAGCGAAAGTGCTGCTGTACCGGGCGACGACGAAAATATTCTTTGATGTGGAGAACTGAGCCGGTCTTTCTCCGATCTCTGGAGTTCAATGGTGCGCATACTTGATCCGCAATTGCGGCGTGCTCTCGCGGATCGCGTCCGGTATTGCCACGAGATGGGGATTTACGATTTCTACCGTCGCGATTTTAATGAGGGCGGACGGTTCTCCGGATCCACAGAAGCTAAATCCCCTACTGGCGAAATGTTTGCAGCATCTTTGTCTTTGTCTCGATCCGAGTTAGAACTACGAGAGGAAATGGCCGCAAGAAGATCCGCCGTCGTACCCATCATCGAGGAAAACATTTTTGAAGCGGTTTCCCCTCAGCCGGAGTACGGAGTGGCCGATCCGGTGGCTGCGCTCCAACGGATTCGTGAAGACCTCGGCGATTGCACCCGCTGCAAACTGCACAGACTGGGGCGCAAGCAGATCGTTTTTGGAGTGGGCAATCCCGGGGCGGAGTTGATGTTCGTGGGCGAAGGGCCGGGAGCCGACGAGGATGCACAGGGCGTGCCTTTCGTGGGACGCGCCGGACAATTGCTTAACAATATGATCAAGGCGATGGGCCTGCGGCGCGAAGATGTTTATATCGCGAATATCGTGAAGTGCCGTCCGCCGGGCAATCGCCAGCCGGAACGCGATGAATGCGAAACTTGCTCGCCGTTTCTCATGCGGCAAATTGCAACAGTGAAGCCTAAAGCAATGGTTGCGCTGGGCGCGACGGCGGCGAAAAATCTTCTTGCGATGAATGCGCCGATGTCGGAGCTGCGCGGCCGCTGGTATGACTTCAAACCGGCCGGCAGTGATCCTGCGTGGCCGGGCGCGCGTCTTGCGGTCACGTATCACCCAGCATTCCTGTTGCGCGATCCGCGGCAAAAGGGCGAGGCGTGGAAGGATCTGCAGATGGTGATGAAGTATCTGGGAATCGCGCCTCCAAGAAAAGCAGCCGAGTAGATCAGCTCTTCCGCTTCTTCCAGCCCCACTGCTATCCATGAGACGATTCATCCTAAGCTGTCCTGCGCTGATTTCAATGCCTGAGTTCTGCGACGTTGCGTTACCGGTGCCGCTCGACATGGTCTTTACGTACCGTGTTCCTGCCGACGCCGCTCCGGTGGTCGGCGGACGCGCGCTTGTGCCATTTCGCCAACTGCGCATGACGGGAATCGTGGTTGAGCTTCATGATCGCGAACCTTCGGTCACAATCAAATCGATTGATAGCGTGCTCGATGTCGCTCCGGTTCTCGATGATCAGCTTCTGCGCTTGGGCCGCTGGATTGCCGATTACTACCTTGCTCCGCTCGGCGAAGTTTTCCGAACCATGTTGCCGCTGAACGCGGAGTTCAAACGCGGCGTCGCTTACCACATCACGGCGGAAGGCCGGATGGCGCTGCATCGGGCGGGGATGTCGGGATCGTCGGCGCGCTCGCGCCGAACGCCGGAGGAGCAAGCCGCCGAGTTCCGGGTGCTGGATTATCTCGCAGCGCAGGAATCGGCGCCCGGAGGGATGGTCCAAGTCCGGGAAGAAACGCTGCGGTCGGCCGCGTGTATCTCCAAAACGGCTCTGAGCGGGATGGTGCGAAAAAAGTGGTTGGTGCGCCAAGATGTTTCCGCAGTCCGCGACGCTACACGCACCATTAAAATCGCGCTGCTGAAATCCGCCGACGGAAAATTAAACGCCAATCAGCGGAAGCTGATCGAGACGCTTGCCGCATCGGGCGGCCGGGTCCCCCTGGATGCACTGCAAGCGCTCGAAGTGCCACGATCGACGCTGAGTGCGCTGGTCAGAAGAGGTCTGATTGAGATTGTGGAAGAGGCTGCCGGGTTTGCGGTTTCCCGGAGCAAGCCGAGGCCGTCGCGCCCGGAGTTCGATTTCAACTCAGCCCAGCAATCCGCCTTGAATCGCCTTCGGGAAGCGGTTGAAGCGCGAAAGTTTTCCGGCATTCTTCTGCATGGCGTCACCGGGTCCGGCAAGACCGCCGTCTATCTCGCGGGCATGCGCGCGGTCCTCGAGGCGGGACGTTCCGCCATTCTGCTGGTGCCGGAGATCGGCCTCACGCCTGCGGTTGCGGCCGATCTGCACCAGATTTTCGGCGACGAGGTTGCTATTCTACACTCCGCACTCTCTGATAAAGAGCGTGCCCAGCAGTGGCATCGGATCAAGAGTGGAGAAGCACGCATGGTGGTCGGAACGCGCTCGGCGGTATTCGCACCGGTGGCTGACCTCGCGCTGATCATCGTCGACGAAGAACATGACTCCTCCTACAAGCAGGAGGAGACGCCGCGTTATCACGCCCGCGACATTGCCGTGGTGCGCGCCAAGATGGCGGATGCCACGGTTGTGCTTGGTTCGGCCACGCCATCACTCGAGTCCTATTTCAACGCGAAGAAAAATAAGTATGCGCTGCTCGAACTGCCCGATCGCGTGGAGCAGCGGGCGTTGCCGGAGGTCGAGATTATCGACATGCGTCAGGAATTTCAGGAAACCGGCCAGGAGCAGGTCATTTCACGGAAGCTCGCGGCTGAGATCAAGGAACGGTTCGATCGCACAGAGCAGGTCATGGTGCTGCTCAATCGGCGGGGATACTCTCCTCTGGTATTGTGCCGTACTTGCGGCAAGACGCTCGAATGCCAGAACTGTGCCATCGCCCTAACCCATCACAAGCGTGAGCACAAGATGGTCTGCCACTACTGCGGCTACACCGCGCCCGTGCCCAAAGCCTGTGGACACTGCGGCAGCGAGTATGTTTATTTCCTCGGTACCGGCTCAGAGAAGCTGGAAGAGTTGCTGCACGGTATGTTTCCGCAGGCGCGCATCGCGCGGCTTGATCGCGACACGGTCCGGGGACACGAAGATTTCGAGCGCACTCTGAACGCCCTTAACGAAGGCGAACTCGATTTACTCGTCGGCACGCAGATGATCGCCAAGGGCCACGACATTCACGGCGTCACTCTGGTAGGGGTGGTCGGGGCGGACAGTGCGCTGGGACTGCCGGACTTTCGCGCCGCCGAGCGCACGTTCCAATTGCTTACCCAAGTTGCCGGAAGAGCGGGGCGCGGAAAGACTCCCGGCAAAGTTGTTCTGCAAACTTATTTTCAGGACCACTATGCGGTGCAATATGCGGCCCGCCACGACTTCACGGGATTTTATGAAAAAGAATTGCGCTTCCGCAGTTGGATGCATTATCCGCCTTACTCGGCGCTGGCGAACGTGCTAATTCGCAGCGACAAACTTGACGACGCTCTTCGGTGGTCAGGAACGCTGGGAAAATGGTTTGAACAGACACGCCACGAAGGCGTTCGCGTGCTGGGTCCAGCCACCGCGCCCATTGTGCGGCTGAAGCGCGATTATCGTTACCACTTTGTACTGAAGTCGCCCAGTCGCGAAAAATTGAATGCCACGCTGCGCGCTATGCTGGCCTATGCTGCTCGGCAGAAAATTCCTCGCACCCAGGTGATTGTGGATGTGGACGCGCTTTGGCTAATGTGAGTCATGATCGGAGAAATCTGACGTATGCCGTTGAAGCCACAATTTTTCGCGACGCCGTCGGCGTGGCGCGTATGGCTCGAGGAACATCACAAAGCGACTCAGGAATTGTGGGTTGGCCTCTACAAGCGGGAATCCGGACGACCCAGCATCACTTGGCCGGAAGCGGTCGACGGTGCGCTCTGCTTTGGCTGGATCGATGGAGTTCGCAAGAGCATCGACGGCAGCAGCTATCAGATTCGATTTACGCCGCGGAAGCCGCGCAGCATCTGGAGCGCGATAAACGTGAGACGAGCTAAGGAGCTTTCCGCAAAGGGTCTGATGCATTCCGCGGGCCTCTCAGCATTTCAGAAGCGCGAGGCGAAGCGATCCGAGATCTATTCCTATGAGCAAAGAAAGACCGCCAAGCTTCCGGCAGCGTATGAGAAAGAGTTCCGTGCGCATACGGCGGCGTGGAAATTCTTCCAGACCCAGACTCCTTGGTATAAGAGTACCTGCAGTTTCTGGGTGATCAGCGCCAAGAAAGAAGAAACCAGGTTGAGGCGGCTGGCTGCACTCACTGAAAATTCAAAGCAACAAAAGACAATACCGGCTCTGACTCGTCCACCGGGAGCGAAGTGAATCGAGTGCTGGATGGATTTCGCAGCCGCAACAAGTCCTACGGTCCGCCTATTTTTCCTCGAATCACGACCACCGAGGCCGCCGGCAAATCGTACATCGAATCAGGGGCTGCCTTTTGCGTGGCATGAAGGATTGGACCGTCGGGATCGGCCCAGCCTTGGCTGCTGGCCACGATCGTGTGTTGCGCGGCCGATTCCGCATGGGCCATGAATCGAGTCTGCGCGGGATGCCATTGATACTGTTCGCTGCCGAAGGTAGAGATGTCCACTTTTCCAGAGAATGCGTTCGCTTTTTGTGCCGGTCCATCGAAGACGATTTGGACCCGATGCGCATTTTGCTGGTCTCGATTGACTGCCATCAACGCCCAGGTTCCATCGGGACGCTTCACCGCATATGCCGTAACCAATGCATGGCCGGCGCCGTCCTGCACGTCGCTCTTTGCGGCAAACACCTGATGATCACTGCCGCCCGGCTGCACCCACTCCAGATTGATCAACTGCGCCACGAAAAACTGCGCCAGCGGTTGCTGAATCTGATAGCTGGCATCGATGGTAAACATCCCGAATGTTCCCGGCGAGCCATTGCAACCGGGCTCCATGTGCAACGGCAGGTAGTGGAAGAAGTAAACGCCATTGCCGCCGGAGTTCAGGAATGATCCGATGTAATCCGCCAGCCAGACTCCAGCGAAAATGTCCTGGAAGGTTTCACTCGCGCCCGACGAAAGATTTCCTTCTGTGATGAACATGGGCATGTCCGTGGGAATTCCGTCTTCATGCCAAACCTGCATGATGTGGCTCACCAGCTCGGGTTCGTCATAGAGCACGCCCCATGGCGTGCGGCAGGGATCGTAGGGATAATGTTCGAAAGAAAAGAACGCGAGATCGTTCATGCGGCCGTGCTGCTTCAGATAATCGACGAAGCGCGCCGTCCACGAAACTTTTCCATTCGCGTCGGGCCAGACTTCGATGTCTTTGTTCACGCCCTGGAACGACGGGCCCCCGAGTTTCAGCGCCGGATCCACGCCATGAATGGCAGTAGCCCACTGCAGGTAGAGCGCCGCATAATCTTCCGGAAGCATGTCCTGGCCATCAGCCTCCTCGCCCATCTCGACGTAGGAAATCGGATAGCCACGCTTTTTCAGATACGCAATCTCAGCGGCTGCATTGTCGGGAGTGTCATAGAGCAGCGCGATTGGCACCATGGCTGGAAGTCCGCGCGTGACGCCGCTGGTGAAGAACAGATCGAATCCGACTTGCGCCTGCTTGGTGGATCCCAAATCCGACGGCTGGTGCCATGGGTCGACCGATGAGCAATAGGTCGCCGTCTGCTCCTGATCCGGAGTGTGGCGCAGGATGTCATGAAATGTACCGTCTTCCGTTTGCGTGCCGAGGTAGAGTTCGCGAATCGCATAGCCCGCACAATTTCGAAGATCACTCGCCCCGTCGGCATCACAGGTGTTCGACGATTCGGTCATCCATATCCGCACGAACCGCACCGGCATGGGGCTCGTGCTCAAGCGAATGGTCGCGGTCCCGCTCTTCGAATCTGTAATCGTGCCTTGGGGAAATGTCTGCCAGACTCCACGTGTAACTGCCTTGATGGGATCGTCACCCGTCCAGTACTGCACCACATAGCGCCGGGCATACGGTACGCCCCATGCGATGCGAATCGTGTCGACTTGCTGCACCTGCGCCAGGTCAAGCACGACCCACTGGGGGTGTAGCGCATCGCTCTCTCCGGTGAAGCGTTGCGTCAGATACGGATTGCTTTTCCAGAAGGTGTTCAGATCGCCATCGGTGAGTCGTGAGAAGCCGACGTTATCGGTGCCGTCATTGCGGGTGAATCCGCGGCGGGGCAGGGGATAGCCGTAGGAATAGCGGATGGTTTCCGTAGGAGTCGTCGAACCGGTGAAATATCCTTTGCCGCTCGAATCGCTCCACGTGCCTTGCGGATTCCAGTGCCAAGCCTCGACTGCGAGCTCCGTGTTCTGGCGATAGGTAACAGGCTGCCAGCCTGAAGTTAGCGTTTTCTCCAGCGTCGGCGGCAGCAAATCTTTGTCGATGGCCTCTACTGAGATGCGATCGACGCCCGCGCCCAGTGTTTCCTTGGGGACAAAATGGTTCGTGGCACGGGAAGTATCGACTTCGATGATCTGTGCGGCGGCATGGAGGGTCGAGAAGAAACCTCCGAGAAACAGAGCGAGGAAAGTCGCTGTCTTTTTCAAGGTAAGACGCTCCCAGTGCAATTAAAACGATTGAATAAAGGAGTATACGAGAGGAACGGCAGCGAGGGCGAATTGTTTGAAGTGGAGATCCGGGCCGGACGTAGTTTGCGGTTAGGGAGTGCGTAAGCGGGAGAATCTATCGAATGTGAAGCATGTGGCGTATTACCTGTGGGGGTGGAAGAAGTTCTCGCAAAGAGGAGTGCGCCATGGGCGCCGGAATGATGGTGAGCACCAGCATTATTAGAGCGAATACCGCCAGCCACATTCGCACTCCCGAAACCTGCGGCCGCTCTGCCACTTGCGGATGCCGCAAGCTGCTTAACTGGAGAAGAATGGCCCATATCAACCATCCCGTCCACAGAAAGTACGCCATGGGAAGAAGAACAAGAATGGTCAGGCGGGAGATGATTTTGTGCACGCGAGGGGCAATCGCGAAAATAATGTGTCCGCCATCGAGTTGACCGCCGGGCAGCAAATTGAGCGAAGTGGCGAGCATTCCGACCCAGGCTGCAATCGCGGTGGGATGCAGCAGCACGCGATCGAGTGGAAGCGCTGCTGGGCCGCGGAGCAGACCGGCGGACGCCAGCATGCGGTGCAAGACTTCAAAAATCAATGGATAGCCGAGTTCATATTCAGCTCCGCCAGGAATCGGGTGCATCGCCTTGGACCATGCGAGGGCAACCATGAGCGCGAAGAACGCGACCACGAAGCCGGCAATCGGACCGGCGATTCCGATATCGAACAAGGCCGTACGGGAGCGAATCCGCGACTTGATGAGAATGATGGCCCCCATGGTTCCGATGGGGGTTGGCACGGGAATAAAAAAGGGCAGGGTCGCGTAAACGCCGTAGCGGCGGCAATACAAGTAGTGGCCCATCTCGTGGGCCATGAAGAACAGCATCAAGGTCGCCATGAAGGGCACACCGCCCAACAATCGCGCGGGATGGGTGAATGCCCAGTTTGCGGGGAAAAACGGCAGGGAGTCGTCGTTGACCGAGAGCGCCGGCAGGCCTTGGTGGAAGTTGTATTGCATCCGCGCACCCATCACCAGGGTGGTAAAACAGGTCGCCAGGAGCAACAAGATGTGAAGCCAGTAGCGCGGCTTCGGGGGAGAGGGCACCCACCGCGGCATGGGCCGAAAGTATTCGAGGGTGGAAGACGCTGGGGGAGGAGTGGTTTCAGACATGCGATTTTCGGCCTGGCGATCTTATCGAGGCTTCTTGAGATGCTACTACGAGTAGTGTGAACAAAAGCCGAGACGATTCGCGGACGCACCGTAACTTCAGAGAGAGTTCCGCAGAGCCTCCGGAATTAAGGGTGGAGACAGCGAGCTAGCCATTCCTCAATCGATCGACTGCAGCTCCTTGCCGGGTTTGAAGCGCACCGCCTTGCCCGGAGGAATGGAGACTTCGGCGCCGGTGCGCGGATTGCGTCCGATGCCGGTCTTGCGCGGGCGCACGTTGAATACGCCGAATCCTCGCAGTTCAATGCGATTGCCGCGGGCGAGCGACTGCTTCATGCTGTCGAAGACGGTTTCGACAGCCAACTCAGCCTTAGTCTTGGTGATGCCGGTTCTGGCCACCACTTCGTTGATGATGTCGAGCTTAATCACGAACGGCCCCCGGGTGCAATGTGAGGTTCATGCTTCAAGTGATTGATGCTATGGGAGATAAGGGAGATTGTCAACAAGAGCATCCGTACCGTAAACTGGCAGGCACTTTCAAGCAACATTGTTTTGCCATCCTGAGCGGAGCATGATCGTCCAAAGGCTAGTCATGCGCAGTCCAAGGATCCCTTCCATGTCAGCTGCGGATGGGCCTCGCAGGAGTTCTATTCTCTTGGCCAAAGCTGATATTTTGCGTACTTCGTATTTGACTGAACCCAAGGAGCTCCATGCTGAAGAGTGACCGCTGGATTCGCAAGACCGCCCGCGAACATGACATGATCAACCCTTTTTCCGAGAAGCAGGTGCGCGAGGGCGTCATCTCCTACGGCCTGTCGTCGTATGGATACGACCTGCGGGTGGCGGATGAGTTCAAGATTTTCACGAATGTGAATTGCACCATCGTGGATCCCAAGAATTTTGACGAGAAATCCTTCGTCACGGTGCGGACTGACATCTGTATTGTGCCGCCGAACTCATTCGCACTGGCTCGTTCCGTCGAGTATTTCAAGATTCCTCGCGACATTCTGACCATCTGCGTGGGCAAGAGCACTTACGCGCGCTGCGGCATCATCGTGAACGTGACTCCCTTCGAGCCCGAGTGGGAGGGTTTTGTTACGCTCGAGATATCGAATACCACGCCGCTGCCGGCGCGCATCTACGCCAACGAAGGACTGTGCCAGATTCTGTTCTTCCAGTCGGACGAGGTCTGCGAAACCAGCTACGCGGATCGCAAGGGAAAGTACCAGTCGCAGCAGGGAATTGTGCTGCCGAAGTTGTAAGGGAAAGAAAACGCGAGGCTAAAGTCGAGCCTTGAGGCGGCGGCACAGGGCAGGCGCTACTGCCGGTTCTCGTCTTCTTTGAACATATATTTGATGGCGGGCTTGTAGATCATCAGGTTCGGTCCGCCATCTTCGCGGATTACCTTGATGCAGCTCTTGTCGTACCACTCGATGATGCCGTGCACTTCCTCGCCGTCGCGCAGCACAATCACCATCGGGGTGCGTGACTGCATCTGCTTCTGATAATAAAAATTCTCGGCGTTGGTCTGCTCTGGGGGAGTCGACTTTCGTCCGCCAGCAGTACCCGTGGACCGGTCGCCCCGATCGAACCCTCGATCCTGCCCGCGCTCGGAGCCGCGTTCGGGACGCTCATGGCGGTCCCGGCGCTCCGCCATCTGCAAATGGCTGGAGTTGTGGTTTGAGTTATGGTTGCCGTGGTTGTGGTCCACGCGCGACAGTGCAGGCCGGATCAACTTGCGGTTGGCAAAATTGTCGCGGTCGTCGATTGGCTTGGCGGGGATTGCGTCCATCGTGTCTTTCATAGTGGCGCTGCTCCTGCACACTCATTAGCGCAAACTACAACATCGCAGAGGCCTTGGAAGTATTTACGAAGGCGTGAAATTTCATTAAACGTACCACAGGAGTTCTCCCGTGACAATGATACTGTCGTGCCAGTACGCCCTAGTTCAGTAACTGGAGTATGCCGAGAATTTGGGGCACCTGAAGCGGAGCTTAATGCGTGTTCCTCATATCCATGCCTCTGCGCTCCCGGCCGCTCGCGGTGACCACCGCAACCAGGGTGGCTACGATGACTACGGTCCAGGCGAGGACCGGGGGATACAGGCCGCGATAACGGTTTTCCGCCAATTTTGCCTGAATCACCACGTTCCGCGAGGAAAGCAGATTTCCCAGCTGATAAGCGAACCCCGGAAAGGTTCCCCGCACAGCGGAGGGGGAAAGTTCATTCAGATGGGCTGGAATTACTCCCCAGGCGCCCTGCACCATGAATTGCATCAGAAACCCGCCGAGCGCGAGCATGGGCACGGTATGCGAGTACGCCCACAGCGGGATGACAGGAATGGCGAGAAGAGCGGCAATCACAATGGCGCGGCGCCGGCCGATCTTCTCCGACCAGGTGCCAAACAAAATCCCGCCCACCAAAGCTCCGATATTGGCTACGACGGAGACGAGCATCACCGTCTTGGGGTCGAACTGATGGCCCTTGGTTAAGAATGTCGGATAGAGATCCTGAGTCCCGTGGCTGAAAGAATTGAAGGCAAACATCAGCGCTACCAGCAAAAGAAAAGTGCCGAAATAACTGAGGATGTCCTTACCCAGGCGGCTCTCCGCTGTCCTCGATACCTGGCCTTGCAACCATGCCGGGGACTCATCCACCTTGTTGCGAATGTAGATCACCAGAAAGGCCGGCAGGGCGCCGATCACAAACATTCCGCGCCAGCCCACAAAGCGGAATGCAGTTCCGAAGACCAAAGCCGCCATCAAATAGCCGACCGCGTAGCCTTCCTGCAATAAGCCCGAGAAAAATCCGCGCCCCTCGGCCGGCAGCGTTTCGAATGCCAAGGCCGCCCCCACGCCCCATTCCCCTCCCATGGCGATTCCGAACAGGGCCCGCGTGATGAGGAAGATTTTCAGAGAGGGAGCGAACGCGGAGGAGAGTTCGAGGACGGAATACGCGATGATATCGACCATCAGCGTGACCCGCCGGCCATAGCGATCGGCCATTAATCCGAAAAGAAATGCGCCCACCGGCCGAAACGCCAAAGTGATGAAGATTGCCTCTGCCACCGCCGAAATCCTGGCCTGGAATTGCGTGGCGATGGCGCTGACGCAGAAAGTCAGAATGAAGAAATCGAAAGCGTCCAGCGACCAACCCAGAAAACACGCGGTGAAGGTGTTTCGTTGCGCCCGAGTAAGCCTGCGAAAATGCCCAAGAAACTCCATAAATCCTCCGCGTTTTCAATGCTACTGGCGACCTTGCGAATCCACCCTCCCGAGATTTAGAAACGCACATTGTGTTGTAGATCACAACCGCGTGTGACGCAAGTCGCATATCGATTCTCGGCTTCGTGCTATACCTCCCCAAGGGCAGCGCCGCGTGGCAGTACATCGTGATTGTGTTTACGTACTTCCATGACCACATGGCCGCGAGGCCGATCGGCTCTGCGCTGTTCGGGCGCTATGCTGACAAGATCGGGCGGCAGTTCCTCCTCGTCTGACCATCGGAGGCGTGGGCCTGATGTCCCTGCTCGGAGGATTTCTCCCCACTTACGCCCAGATCGGCGTGTGGTCCTATGTTGTGTTCTGTTCGCTGCGGTTGCTGATGGGTATTTTCTTTGGCGGCGAATATGCCATAGGACACACCTTCGCGATCGAGTACGCACCGCAAGAGAAACGCGGAATGATTGGCGGCTTCATTCAATCGGGATTCCCGCTCGGATACGTGCTCGGCTCGCTCGTCTTCGCCCTGGTTTCCTTCTTGACCACCAAAGAAACCATGATCGCCCATGGCTGGCGAATTGTTTTCATGACTGGCGTCATCCCGGTGTTCCTGGCGCTCTATATTCGAAAGAATCTGCGCGAGTCGCCGGAATTGGAAAAAGCCAAAGCGCTCGGCAAGATCGAGAAGTCTCCTTGCCTGAGCCTCTTCAAACCACCGCAACTCTTTGATTTCCTCCAGGTCCTCTTTTTCATGACGGGCCTGTTCCTGACCGATTACTCGGTGTACGGTTTCCTGCCCAACATTCTGACTCTGAAAGGACGCAGCTTCGACACCACAACCTATAGTTTGATCTTACGGCTTCGCGTTGTTCATGGCATTCCTGGGCTACAACTTTTGTGGGTGGCTGTCGGACAAGACGGGGAGAAAGATCCTGACGCAGTGGTATTGCGCATTTTTGGTGGTATTCGGAATTCCGGTTTTCTACGTTCTGTATCACGCCGCGATTGCGCACAATCTATGGATGGCCGTGCTGGGGACCGTGATGGCGGCGATGCTGAAAGCTGGCCTGGGGAGTCGTTCCAGCCTATCTTTGCGAGCGCTTCCCGACGAAGCGGCGCGCCGCCGGTGTGGGCTTCGGATATTCCTCGGGTGCGCTGCTGGGAGCCTGGTTTAGCGCTTACGTATGGTGGGCTCACCGAATTCCATTTATCGCGGCGATCGAGAAGCAGGATATGTGGTTATCGCCAGCTGTGGTCTTGACCGTCGGCGCGGCTATGACCTTCATCAGCTTGTTGTACTCGCCAGAGACAAGGCATCTTCAACTGGACCAAGTGGGAGAAAAAGAGCACGCGTTTGAGGCAGCGGAAGCCGCCTCCGCCCAGGCCGCTCTCGCCCGCTAGCCGAGTCCGGCGAGTCCGGCGTGTTGAGTGGAAAATCGAGACCCAAAATTTTATCATGTAGGCCGGTGCGCGTCGCGCCATGCGATGACGCGTATTCCTAACGCTCGGGGAAGCCTTGCAAGTGCTAGCATAAGATTACAATCAGCCATCAGAAATCATCGATCAACCACTCTCACCCATGCCCGAACTCGATTTTCCCCAACGCCAGGCAACCGACTCGCTGATGCTCACCGAGTTCTGGTATCGCGCTCTGCCGGCGGACCGCGTCCACCGTAATCAGCTGCATAGGGCGACGCTGCTCGAGATTCCACTTGTGATTGGGCGCGATCGCGCCGGACGTGCCTTCGCCCTGCGCGATGCCTGTCCCCATCGCGGCATGCCGCTCACTGGCGGTCAGTTTGACGGAGAAAATGTCGAATGCTCCTACCACGGCTGGAAATTTGATGCGCACAACGGCCAGTGCCAACTCATCCCGTCTCTCACCGCCGATCAGCATTTGAGAGTTGACCGCATTTACGCCGGCAGCTATCCCTGCGAAGAGCAGGATGGTTTTATCTGGGCCTACCTGCCCGATCCCGGCCCTCCCGGTGCCGGATTCAGCAAACGGGACGAAGCTCCCGAGCCCGCCCCGCAGATCCAAAAATTCAGCGATAAATACGAGCTGGCCTATCTCACAGCCGATATGCCAGTCAGTATCGACCACGGCATCATCGGACTCATGGATCCGGCCCACGGACCGTTCGTCCATCAGGCCTGGTGGTGGCGCAGCCGCCACAGCATCCACGAGAAGAAAAAAAACTTCGAGCCGATTCCCAATGGCTTCCGCATGAGCGCACATACTCCCAGCTCAAACTCCGCACCCTACAGGCTGTTGCGCCTCTACGCAGCCGCCGAGTCGATTACCACTACGATCGACTTTACCCTCCCCAACCTGCGCAGCGAAACCATTAGCGCAGGGAAGTACTGGTTTTCGTCGCTCACCACCGTAACGCCCATCACGCGCAATCAGTGCCGCATCGACGTCGTCGCCGCCTGGAATCTTTTTGGCTGGCTGCCTTTCGGGCCTGAGTTGCTGAAGTTCGTCTTTGCCAAATTCGTGGAGCAGGACCGCCGCACCATGGAACTGCAAGCCGAAGGCCTGAAGCACAATCCGCATCTCATGTTGATTGACGACGCGGACCGTCCCGCCAAGTGGTATTTCCAACTCAAGGCCGCATACCTGGAGGCCAAACGCAGTGGCAACGAGATGAAGCATCCCATGGCTGGCCCGGTGACGCTGAGGTGGCGAAGCTGATCGGTCGCGAAAGGTGGTGCACAGTGAGGGTGCCTACCAGATTATCTTGAGCCCCTTGTACAAGCCGAATTTCTCATCCGGAGTGGCGATGGGGATTTTCTCGGAAAGGGCCTGTGCGATGATCTGCCGGTCCAATGGATCGCCATGGTGGAGGGGTCGTTCGAACAACTGAAACGCATGCTCCGCGGTGTAGGGTAGTATGCGGACGTCCAGATCCTCAACCGCCTGACGGGCTATCGCGGCGGAAAGTTTCAACTCGCCCAGCGTCGCCTTAATTGCAATTTCGGTTAGAGAAAAGGCGCTCAGCTCAAGAATGTTTTCCCGATTCTCCAATGTCGCGACCACGCGTCTGCTGAGCCCCTCCGGAGATTCCACCGCATAAATCAGAACGGCCGTGTCGAGGAGCAGGCGCACCTCAATTCCGCCCCGCGACGAAGGCCTCAACTTCCCGGCCGTTCGCCAATTGCACGAGTGGGTCGGCGAAGGAACCGCTGAAGGTTTCAGGCGCATCCCGCAGTCGTTGCGGCGAATTCACGTTCCTCGGTCGGTTCCCGTTTTACTGCCTTCAGCGAACGGTAAATGGTGTCGAACCCGGTAGCGACGCGCCCGCGGCCGGGACTTGGCGGAAGGGAATCGGGATTGCCGCCGCGTCATCGATCCACTCCATCACGCCCTCGGTGCCCGAATGGCAATGATGCGCGAGTCCGGATCTTGCACGGCATGGACGACGATGCGTGAAACTCCGGCTCCTTCAGGCTAAAGATGAAGTCCGACATGTGGATCCACGCTCCAAGTTCCCACCCTTCGGGAAGGCCCACTGGTTCAGGCCGGAGTGCGTCTCCGCCCTGCGGATTTCTAAACATGGTGTAGCGGCCTGCACAAACTGGCCGTAGAAAGAAGCCTTCTTGGGAGCGAGTGGTTGGTCCATGAGACGCCTCCTCGAAAGAAATGTGGGGACAGCCGCCCTTTCCGACTTCGCTCCGAGCAGGCTGTCGGCTGTCCGGCGAGCGAAGCTCGCGTCTTCTGGGTAGGTTCAGAAACGCAGACACGGCTTAGCAAGCCAGCTAGTCCTGCACCAACCACTCCATCGCCTCTTCCCGCGTCTTGAAGGTTGGCAGCTCGCGTTGTGAGAACGTCTTGAAGTGCTCAAAGTACACATGCGGCAGGCTCTCGGTTCCCACCCATGCCGACCGCTTCACATAGGGCCGATCGAGCACGAGAACCTCCTTGATTCGGGTCGCGACCGTCTTGTCAACCTCCGCGCCCGTGAGGTCCACCAACGTGAGCACCGATCCAGGGGCGTGGCGCGCGATGTCCGCGCGGATCAGATCTAGCAGCAGAAGTAACGCTTTCGCCGTGGAATGCGTGAGGTCGATGAGAAAGATGGCGTGACCTTTGTGCTTGACAAATCGCAGGCGTTCTTCCACGGATTTTGCATCTGTGCTCATGTCAGCAGCGATTCCACCACCGCGCAGGCCCCGTCCAGCGCCGTATCCAGCGCGCCAGCGTCCTTCCCTCCGGCCTCCGCTAGATCGGGCCGGCCTCCGCCTTTGCCGCCAACTTTCTGCGCCACCGGTCCGATGACGTTGCCGGCCTGCACCCGGCTTGTAAGGTCCTTGGTCACGCCCACGATGAGCGAGACATTTCCATTCGATGCCGAGCCCAGCACGACCACGCCTGAGCCAATCTTATCGCGCAGTTGGTCGACCAAAGTGCGCATCTGTGCGCGCTCCAGATTGTCGACGCGATGTGCGAGAACCTTGATGCCCTTCACTTCTTTGACCTTGTCGCCAATATTTGCTGTCGCCGACGAGGCCGACTTCATGCGAGCCTGATCGAGTTCGCGCGCCAATCGCTTGATCTCGGCGTCTTTCTTATCAAGCTCGGCTTTCAGCGCGTCAGCGGGAGATGCCATCTCCGCGTGTGTGGGGTTCTCGTCTGCGGAGGGTGCCCCATCCTTGCGCGTTCTCTGCGCAAGGTTGGGTGAAACGACCGCCGACACCAACTTTTCCAGTGCGTGGTCTTTTCGAAAATGACGCAGCGATCCTTCGCCCGTGACGGCCTCAACGCGCCGCACGCCCGACGACACGCTGCCTTCCTTCAGAATCTTGATAAGGCCGATCTCGCCGGTCGCGCCAGTGTGGGTTCCGCCGCAAAGCTCGGTCGAGAAATCGCCGATGCGTACCACGCGAACCCTATCGCCATATTTTTCGCCGAACAGCGCCATGGCGTGATACTGGGTGATGGCTTCGTCGATGGGAACGTCGGCGATGGTCTCAACGATCTGGTTGCGTAGCACTTCCTGGTTGATGATGTCTTCAATATCCTGCAATTCTTCGTCTGCGACCGCCGTGAAGTGGGAAAAATCAAAGCGTAGATGATTCGGCGCCACCAGCGATCCCGCTTGCTTCACGTGCTTCCCTAGCACTTCGCGCAGCCCTGCATGGAGCAGATGCGTGGCCGTGTGATTGCGCATGGTGGAGCGGCGAACGTCGGCATTTACGACAGCATCGACTTTGTCGCCGACGCGGATTGCTTGTTTGGCGACTACCTGATGTGCCCGCACGCCTTGAATCGGCGAATAGCATCCCGTCACCTCGGCGACGACGGTATTGTGATCGTCCGAGTAAAACCATCCCTTGTCGCCCACCTGCCCACCAGACTCCGCATAAAACGGTGTGTGATCGAGGATGACTTCACCCGACTCTCCAACCTTGAGTTCCCGCGCGCCCTGGCCGTTATGAATGATCGCCAACACCTCGCATCCATCAGAGCGAGTTTGACGATAGCCTTCGAAGATCGATTTCGGAAGCTGCTGATAGGCGGGATTCGCGGTTTGCTTGGCTGCGCCTTTCCAGGAGGCACGAGCAAGCGAGCGCTGTTCGGCCATCGCGATTTCAAATCCGCTGATGTCAAGCGCAATCGCCTGATCGCGACACGCATCTTCGATGAAGTCCAATGGCAAACCATAGGTGTCGTACAGCTTGAATGCATCTCGCCCCTGATAAACTGGCGATCGATCGAGATCGATGGTCTTCAATCTCTCTCCGAGCGGTATCGGCGTTCGATCCTTGTCCCGCTCTCTTGCCGCATTTCTCTTTGCGATCAGTGAGGCTAGATCACTCTCGAGTCTCGCCAGCCCCAAGTCCATCGTGTGAGCAAATCGAGCTTCCTCTGCGTGCAAAACTCTCGTGACTTGCTCTATGCTGTCGTTCAGCTCAGGGTAGGCCTCTTGCATCAGGTCACGAACCGGAAAGCACATCTGATGAAGAAATGGTGCCCGTTGACCCAACAGTCGTCCGTGGGTAATGGCGCGGCGAATGATTTTTCGCAGCACATAGCCGCGGCCTTCATTCGAAGGCACGACACCATCGGAAATCAGAAACGTTGCGGCCCGAGAGTGATCGGCGATCACTCTCAGGGACGCGGCTGATTTGTGGCTAGGGACGGCCGGGGCGGGTGTCCCGACACGAGCCGGGGCTCTTGTCAATTCCGCTGCGCGCTGAATCAGGGGGGTGAACAGGTCGGTATCATAATTCGAAATCACGCCCTGCAGAACCGCTGTCACGCGCTCTAGGCCCATGCCGGTATCAATCGACGGCTTTGGCAACGGGTTTAGTTTGCCGCTTGGGTCGCGGTCAAACTGCATGAACACCAGATTCCAGATCTCAACATAGCGACCGCAATCGCATCCGAATTCGCAATCGGTGTGTCCCGGATCGGAGGCGATCGCCCCCATGTCGTAGTGAATCTCGCTGCATGGACCGCAGGGGCCCGTGTCGCCCATCTGCCAGAAATTATCCTTCAGCCCCATCTCATAGATGCGGGATTTGTCCACACCTTGCTCGGCCCACAAGTCGTAAGCCTCGGCATCGCGGGCGATGCCGCTCTCGCCTTTGAAAATGGTTACGTAGAGCTTGTCTTTATCGATCCCGAACCATTCTTTGGAAGTGATCAACTCCCAGGCGCAGGCGATGGCATCCTTCTTGAAGTAATCGCCGAAGGAAAAATTCCCCAGCATCTCGAAGAACGTGTGATGCCGGTTGGTGAAGCCGACATTTTCCAGATCGTTGTGCTTGCCGCCGGCGCGCACGCATTTCTGCGAGGTCGTGGCGCGGGAGTAGTCGCGCTTCTCAAGTCCCAGAAAAACGTCTTTGAACTGGTTCATCCCCGCATTGGTGAACAGGAGCGTGGGATCATTCGCCGGAACCAAGGACGACGAATGCACCTCTCGGTGCCCCTTCTGAGCGAAGAAGTCGAGAAACCTGCGGCGGATTTCAGAGCCAGAAGCCATGATTGGAAGCAGAAGTAATTCTAGCATCGGGCGCGAGGGCCGACGCCGGAGCGAACGTCAGCGCGAGCGCCGGCAGAAAGCGGATTCCCTTCGGCTTCGCTCAGGGCAGGCTCTCGTCGCTCTGCCCTAGGAATGACAAAGATGGGGAAAGGGTCGCACCTTAGCCGCGCGACCCCTCGACGCACAAAGGCGCAGGCGCTCTACTTCACCGCGTCTTCGGTCTTCTCGCCGACCTTTTTCATTTCGTGTCCGGTCGCCATGGTGCCTTTCTTTACAGCGCTGCCGGTTTTGGTCGCTGCTTTGTCGGTGTCTTTGGCCGTATCCTTGGCCACCACTTTCGTCTCATGGCCTGTCTTGTCAGCGGCTTTCTCCGTATCCTTGCCAACGGTTGTGGCGACTTTCTTCGTGGTGTGTCCCGTGGTCTTCGCGGTCTTTTCCGTAGCCGAGCCGGTCTTGTCAGCTGCTTTTTCGGTCGCATGGCCGGTTTTCGTGGCGACCTTCTTGGTCTCAGTGCCAGTATCCTTGGCGGTCTTCTTTACGTCTGAACCAACGTCCTGGGCCAGCGTGAGCGGTACTGCGCTGAGCAACACTGCTGCGAGAATCGCCTTCAAACGAACTTTCATAGCGCCTCCTGGAGAAACGGTTATTGGGGGACGGCAGGAGTATGCAACATCGAGGTAGCATTTGCCAAGCACTTTGGCCTCAGACGATTTCGCTGTTCAACGAGCTCAAGGTTTCTTCATCGACATCCCAGCTCTTCAAAATGGTGAAGATCGTCTTGGTGCCGAAGCCGGCGCGAGCCAGTTGACGGAAAATCCGCGCCGTTGCCTTTTGATCCCTTGGCTTGGCCATGCGCTTCTTTCGCAAATATTCACGAGCCTGCTGTTCCTCGCTTACGCCCTCGAAAGCCGTATTCACGGCTTTATCGATGACATCGCCGTGCACGCCTTTCACTTTCAGATCCGTGATCACGCGCATGCGGCCGAACTTCTGGTTATCGCGGCGGAGAGAGGAGAAGTAAGAGGCGTATTGAGAGTCATTCAGGTATCCGCGATCTTTGAGCCGGCGGATCACCAGTTCAATCAACGTCTGGCCGTATTCGGATTCGGTATCTTCGACCCGCACGCGGAATAGACGCTTCAGTTCTGCAACCGTCCGCATGCGCCGCGCCAACGCACCCACGGCGTATTCATACAGTTCATCTTCGGAGTACGGCCGCTTCTTCGGTCGCGAAAAAGGCATGCGCTAACGATAAATGAATCGAAGGCAGGAAGGTAAAGAGAAAGAGAGTAGGAAATGGGCTTCCGGCTCTCGGAATCCGGCCTCCGGAAGCCGAGAGGCGAAGTTAGCGTCCGCCGAAGCCGGCAGATTGCATGGATTGCCGAGAGATGTCCGCGGTCGATGCAATGCCTTGCATGCGAAGCTTGAAGTCGTCGGCGTTCGAGGCATTCTCCAGAGCGGTTTCGTAATTCACCAGACCCGCCTGGAACAAGTCCCACAACGACTGATCGAACGTTTGCATGCCGTATTGCGACGTACCGGCCGCGATGGCTTCACGGATGGAACGCGTTTTTTCCGGGACGAGAACGCATTCGCGGATGAAAGCGGTATTGATCATGACCTCGACCGCGGGCACTCGCCCCTCCGCATCGCATCTCCTGACCAAACGCTGACTCACGATAGCGCGCAATACCGCCGCCAATTGCAGACGAATCTGCTTTTGCTCGGGCGGCGGGAAAATGGAAATGATGCGGTTCACGGTTTCCACAGCGTCCAATGTGTGCAGGGTGGAGAAGACCATGTGGCCGGTTTCGGCGGCATGAAGAGCGGTCGAGATGGTTTCCAGATCTCGCATTTCGCCGACCAGAATCACGTCAGGATCCTGGCGAAGAGATGCGCGCAGCGCCGCGCTGAACGAAGGAGTGTCCACGCCGATCTCGCGCTGGTTGACGTAGCCTTTTTTGTCGCGATGCAAAAATTCGATTGGATCTTCAATCGTGATGATGTGTTCGGCGCGGCTGGAGTTGACTCGATCGACCATCGCGGCCAGCGTGGTCGACTTACCGGATCCGGTCACGCCCGTGACCAGAACCAGGCCACGGGGCATCTCGCAAATTTGTTCCACCACCTTGGGAAGAAATAACTCGTCGAGGGCACGAATTTTGGTGGGAATGACGCGCAAAACCAGTCCGACGTTGCCGCGTTGCTGGAAGATGTTCACACGGAAGCGTCCCAAGCCGGCTACGCCGTAAGCCATATCGATTTCGGTGGTTTCTTTGAACTTTTGCTTTTGCCGCGCCGACATCATGCTGAACGCCATCGTCAGCATGTCTTCTGCGGTTACGCGCGGCTGGTCGGTCAACGGTACCAAGTCGCCGTCGATGCGCAGGTGGGGATAGTTTCCCACCTTCAAATGCAAGTCGGAAGATTTGCGCTCCGTCGCAATCCGCAGCAGATCATCAATATTCATCAAAGATTTCCCGGGAGGCGCACCGCCTCCCAAACTCTGCCTATGATGGACCGAATCGTCACCTTCCCCAAGATGACCTAGGTAATGGTGCGCAATTTGCGGCAGGACAATGCCTTCGGTGTGGCCGGATCTTTAGGGCCGCGAAGCCATTTGCGGGAGTTTCGCGCCGGCGACGTGCCCAGCCGGCACATTCGCACGTTCGCCCTGCCACTTGCGAGACAGCCCTTCGAGTGGATGCAGCACCTTCTGTATGTCCTTCATGCGTTCCGTGATGCCGTAGGTCACGGCGGGCGGGATGGTGGGCTCGTAGTGTCGATAAATGAACCGGGCCTCTTCCAAGGTGCGCAGGCGTTCGGTGAGAACGCGGGCCGAAATGCCCTCCACCTGTCGCCGCAGGACGCCAAACCGCATCGGCCCCTGATTGCTGAGCGCCCATAGGATATGCAGCGTCCAAGGCCTGGTAAGCAATTCCAGCAGTCTGCCTATGGCGCACGGGGAGGGGGAATGAGTTCGCTTGGAGACCATTTGTTACTAGGTTACTACAGAGTTCCTACTACGTAAAGAGATCTCAGTTACTTATTGTACCCAAACAGAGGGCGGAGCGATCTAAGGAGGAATGAGAGCCCGGAGGATTTTATGAAACTGCTTCGCATCGATTCCAGCGCGCGACGTAACTCGGTTTCGCGCCAGCTCACCCAGAAATTCGTGGAAGCCTGGAGCAAGCAAAATCTTGCGGGAGAGGTGATTGAACGGGATCTGACCATAACGAATCTGCCGCTGATCACCGACGAATGGATGCACGCCGCATCATCTGACCTGTCGAATCTGACCCCGGCGCAAAGAGAAACGCTTTCGGTTTCAGACTCGCTTGTCGACGAACTGATCGACGCCGACACGATTGTGATCGGAGCGCCGATGTACAACCTTACGATTTCCGCTCCGCTGAAAGCATGGATTGACCAGATCGTGCGCGCCGGCAGGACCGTTCGGTGGGGGCCAAATGGTGCCGAAGGTGTTCTAAGGGGAAAGAAGGTTGTGGTGCTTACGTCGCGCGGCGGTTCCTTTCGGCCGGATACAGGCACTGCGCAGTACGACCATCAAGAGCCTTATCTCTGCCACATTCTGGGATTCATCGGATTAACCGATGTTACGTTTATCCACGCCGAAAATCAGAAGCCGGGCGAACTGGCAGAAACTATGCGGGCAGCGGCTTTTGACCAAATTCAGCAACTGGTGGGCACAACCAATGGAAAGGCCCGTGAGTTGGAGGTGCAGGTGTAAGCCGGGAATTCCATACCTCGGTGAAATTGTTGCTTGTGCGCTTTCAGCCACTCTCGATTGGCGATTAGGGAGGACGAGACTGACAGTCAGCAGTGCAAATTACTCGCACGAACGTTACGCCGGCGGTGGCGGGACCGAATTGCTCGGTTGGGCGGTTTCCTGTTTGCATTAATCTTCATCATGTCCGGGCCGCGACACTTCTTGAGTCCGACCATCGGCTCTCTCCTGCTTGGGTATCGAGCAAAACTGGGGGCATGGCTGATCGTGTGGTTTCTTGTCGGCGTTACGCCAAAGATGCGGCCGACCCCGTGACGTGCAGAGAATCATGTTTTTGAAGAATCTTTCGATGCTCGGCGGGGGCGCTCATCAGTTCAACAGCTTGGGCCCGGACCGTGGAGTCTGGATGCTGGCCGGAGATAATCAAAGGTTTTGCACTCTACGCAACTTACCAAGGAGAAAATCATGTCGGATCCAACCGTGAAAGTCTTGCCCAAAGGCCCTGGATGCTTCTGGCAACAAGATTGAGACTGGCGAGAAAATCGCGCTCTGCCGTTGTGGCGCTTCCACCAGCCAGCCCTTCTGCGACGGCACGCACAGCAAGGTTGGGTTCGAGGGGACCATTGCCCGCGCAGGCACACCGGTTGCACGCTGGGTAGCGGTCGAAGCCGAAAAGAGGAATACCCCTCCATTAGGGATGGATCGCGGCAAAATATGGATTGCAGAGGATCTCGACGCTGCATTGCCCGATGACTTGCGGAAAACGTTCTACGGTGGCGGAATTCCAAAGCCACAGCGAAGCGAAAGTGAAGTACCGGGATAGCGTAGTCTGGTTGTGGAGCGTGGGTCCGAGGGAAAACATCGGGCGTGCCGGGCTCGAGATTCTGAACCGCGGCATTGAAGACCTGTATCTTTCTGCGGCGAGTGCCTGGAAAATTGCGGTCAAGGCGAAGCTGGGAAAATTGCCGTCAGCGCCCGCTTCCTACGTGTGCTCCCGCTTCAGTGCAGGGGATTCAATCCCTTTCGATCACACAGGCTCACAGTCTGAAAGTGCACGATCTTCCTCCGCATCACAACGATCTCTTCGACCGTCTACTCCTCGCACAGGCGTTGGTGGAGCCGATGGTCGTCCTGACATCCGATCATGCGTTCAAGAAATATCCGGTTGAAATTGGTTGGGTGCGGACGTTAGAAGCTGTCCCGCAAACAGGAAAGCCGCCCATTCTGCAGGCGGCTTTTCGCATCTTGCGCAACCGCTAGGCGGCGGTGGTTGCCGGTTGGGGCATCCGGAAAGGTTCGTCGAAGCTGCCGCCGTAGATCGATGGCACTTTCGATCCCATCGGCCGCAGGTACGTCGCCAACTCCCCGCGATGATGGATGCTATGGTTGTTGAGAAATCCAAGATAGAAGGCTGCGGGCAGATTGAAGATTCCGGCGAAGTCGATTGGGGTGAGCAACTGCTCGGCTGACATGGCCTCGATGCGGGCGATACCCTGTTGTATGTGTCGGTCGTACCACGCGACTAAGTCGCCGATGTTCTTGGGTCTATCGGGCGGGCCGCCTGCCATGTCAAACTTCAGGTTGGCAATGCTGTCGATGAAATGCACGTCGGAGCTGGCGATGTGCCATGCCAGTTCCTCCGCCGTACGGGCATGGGGATCGGGCTTGTAGCTTGAGTTGGCGTCAGGAACGGCTGCGATCACTTTCTTCGTGACTTCCACTTCACGTTTGAAGCCGTCGATCATGAGCTGTCGATAGCCGAGGGCGAACTCCGGAGTAGGAGCTTGGGGAGCGGACATAGAATCCTCCTTGTAAGGCAACCGGATTATACGCCGACAGGTTGTTTGCTGCCGACCGGCACGGCGGTCAGCCAGCCGTGGCGATCTTCTTTTTCGCCGCGCACGATGGCGTAAAACTCCTTCTGGATTTCCCGGGTGATGGGGCCCATGCCGCCCTTGCCGACCTTGATCTTGTCGACGGAGCGTATGGGGGTGATTTCCGCGGCGGTGCCGGTGAAAAAGGCTTCGTCGGCGATATAGAGCATTTCGCGCGGAATCATGTGCTCGGAGATCGGGATGTTCAAATTGCGGGCGATTTCGAGGACGGAGTCGCGGGTGATTCCGGGGAGAACGGAATTGCCCAGGGGCGCGGTGATCAGTTTGTCGCGGTGGACGAGGAATACATTTTCGCCGGAGCCTTCGCTGACGAATCCGTTGGTATCGAGCGCGATGCCTTCGGAGTAGCCGTTGACGATGGCTTCCATCTTGATGAGCTGAGAGTTCATGTAATTGGCGCCCGCCTTGGCCATTGCGGGCAGAGTGTTTGGAGCGAGGCGCGTCCAGGAGGAAACGCAGACGTCACAACCTTCGCTCTCACCGCCCAGATATTTTCCCCACGGATAATTAATGATGTAGACCTCGGTGGGCGAGTTGAACGGGTTCACCCCCGCCTCGCCGTAGCCGCGCAGGACGATGGGGCGGACATAGCAGGGCCACGCGCCGTTGCTGCCAACGGTTTCGAGCATGGCCTTCACCAACTGGTCGCGGGTGTAGTCAACGTCGATGCGGTAGACTTTTGCGGAATCAAGCAGGCGCTGGATGTGATCGTGGGCGCGGAAAATCGCGGGACGCGACTGGGGGTTGTAGCAGCGAATCCCCTCGAACACCGAGGAGCCGTAGTGGATCACGTGAGACATCACGTGAATGCTCGCTTCATCCCAGGGAATGAGCTTGCCATTGTGCCAAATATTTTCCGTCTTCTGGATTGCCATGCGAGCTCCTTCAGCTGCGATCTTTGCAAGGTAACAAGGCTGAATCCTTTTTCTGGCATCGCAGCGGAGCGAAGCGTGAAAAGTCAACCGTCATAGGACATTATAGCCGAGGCGCAGGCGCAGAATGTTCCTCGGAAGCTGGGTGCACTGTGGTCACGCTGAGAAGCTGAGAGCGTACGGTTGGGCAGCGGCCGCTGATCCAGGCAAAACAAAACGCCCCAGACTCAAAGAGTCATGGGACGTCAGTCGAGCAGCCCTCCCCCGAAGTCTACTCACCTGAGAGGCTAGCGTATGGGCAAAGGCTTGGGAATGGCACTTTCGTGGGGGGATGACCCGGGCACGATTTAGTTCCCTGATTTGCTGCCTCGTACTCTGCTCTTGCCGTTAGCAAGGGGTGCGCCGCCGCCTCTGCTCACAGACCTGATTACCTTCCGCTGTGCTTGCCGATTTCCGTCAAATACTTGTTCACCAAGGCGACATCGTCAGGATCGGTGGCGTATCTCAAATACTCCCGCAATTGAGCGGTCGCGTTGGAAAGATCGCCCTTGGCGGTGTAGATTTGAGCGAGCAAAAAATGCAACCGGGGATCGGCGTTGTTCCGGTCCATCTGCGAAGCTCTCAAGGCACTCTTTTCCGCTTCCGGCAGATGATGCAGATGCAAGTTCGCCGCGGCATTGTAGGCGTAGGTTGCCACATTCTCGGTGGGGTCGATCTCGAGGGCGCGAGAGCTAAGCTTCAGCACTTGATCCCAATTCTGCGAACGGGCGGAAATATCGGTGAGGCAAAGATAAGCGGGCAGGTAACTGGAGCTGAAGCTTAGCGGCCGGGAGCACGCGTCTTGGGCCTCTTGAATTTGATGCTTTTGCTGCAACACCTGCCCCAGCAGAACCCAAGCGGCCGGATACTTCGGATCCTGCTTCACCGCCCTGCGCAGATGACTCTCCGCGTCGGAAACTTTCCCCCGCTTTACGGCCGCACATCCATCTTCGTACTCCATCTGAGATTTCGCGGGAACCTGCAAGTCGGCCACTCCAATCATTCCGGCATTCAGCGCATTCAGGGGAGGAAGGAAGCAATTCCCCTTTTGGTTCTTAGACGCCGTGCTGTCATCGCGACCGAAGACGAGATTGGTTCGCTCCCACCCGTGTGGATCGACTGTCTGCGCCTGGACTTGATTCGGGAGCGAAAGCGAAGGCGGCGGCCCGGCTCCTTTCTTCTGGGCCTGTGCCAGCGTCCCTCCCAACATCAAGGCGACCAAGCAGACCGAATTCAGGATGGAAAACAGGAGTTGAGGTATGTCCGAATTGGGTTTCACGAGTCACCTCCTGCAGTGTCGAGCGTGAAGTTCAGCTGCCAAGTGAGGGTCTTCTTTACTAAAATTGTAGTCCGTTTCTCGCTTCCCGGTACATGAGAAGTTAGCGGAGAAAGAGTCCAAACGGCTAGTTGCGCACTCAAGACTACGGAATGTGATTTGGGTTCCAGCCAGCTCTCTTGTCGAGGGTTCCAAATCCTGCAAAACTAACTTCTTATCCAGGTTGTGGAAGACGTCATCCTTGCGATGGAGGAATTTGATGGCTGGCATGAAGGACATTTTCACGATGCGGTTGGTTCCCGAACGAACGGCGGCGGGGCTCGCGCTATTGCGGGTGTGGACGGGAGCCACGCTTTTTCTGCGGCACGGCTGGGAAAAGCAACCCGCACATTGGGCGCAATTCATGGCACACTTTCCCGATCCCATCGGGATGGGATCGCATCCCTCGTTCCTTATCGCGTTTGTCTCGGATTTCGTTTGCGGTATTCTGCTCTTCATGGGGCTGGGCACGCGATGGGCCGCGCTCTGCTGTCTTGGGAACATTCTTGTAGCTTGGGCTTTGGTGCATCACTTTGCCTTCCTGGGCAAGAGTCCGCAGGCCGAGCATGGCGAAATCATGGTGCTTTACATAGGAGCGCTGTTGACACTTCTGATTGCCGGCCCCGGCGCAGCGAGCCTCGATCGCATGCGGTCGCGGAAATCCTAAGGTGTCGCCAGTGACTTTCGTTACCATGACGGCAAGTCGTCTGTGCATGCACTCTATAACTGCGAGACTTAGAGGCGTTTCTTCGGGTTCGCTCGGAAGCAACGCGAACCGAAGGATTCGGTTTCACGGCGATAAGGAGTGAACTGTGAGCACTGAGACGATTCCGACCGCGATGGAGGTTGTTTCCTGCGAGTCGGCGGCGAAGCGGCCGGCAGAAGCGGCGGTCGCGACGAGTGGCCGGAGTTGGTATTTCGGCTTTTTCTTTATCTCCGGATTCTGCAGCATTCTCTACGAATTGATCTGGCTTCGTCTGGCCATGGCGCAATTTGGGGTCACCACGGCCATGGTGTCGATCGTGCTCTCGAGTTTCATGGCGGGACTAGGCATCGGTTCGTGGGCGTCCGGCTACCTGGTGCGCACGTATGGGCGACGTCTCAGTTCTCCGCCATTACGCCTTTACGCAATTGCCGAGTTATGGATTGGCTGTTCCGCCGTAGTTGTGCCGCTAGAATTCATGGCTGGGCGCTTCATGCTAGAGCACGTGGGGAACAGCCTTTCCCTGTCGTCATCGGGATACTACGTTGCCGCCGGTATCTGGCTGGCATGCACGCTGATTCCCTGGTGTGCGTGCATGGGCGCTACCATTCCGCTGGGCATGTTTGCCATCCGTAGCGACAAGCGGCTTGAGTCGCGACGCTCGTTCAGCTTTCTTTATCTCGCGAATGTGCTTGGAGCGGTGGCGGGAGCACTGATTCCTTTGCTGCTGATCGAGGTCTTCGGTTTTACCGGTACCCTGCGGCTTGGGATGCTGCTTAATCTGATGGTCTGCGGTGCTGCTCTTAAGATCGCGAGAAATCAATCTCAACCAGCGGGCGACGATGACGAAGTCGAAGTTGATTTCTCGCGCCACGCCTCTCCAGCCTGGCATGAAATGTTCGCGAATCGCACGCTCTGGTTATTGTTTGCCACCGGACTCACCAGCATGGGCATGGAGGTGGTGTGGACCAGACAGTACGCGCTTTACGTCGGTAACTTCGTCTATTCCTTCGCAACCATCCTGGGCGTTTACCTGGCCGCGACGTTTATCGGGTCCGGCGTATACCGCGTGTGGAGCCGCCGTCGCAGTGGCGAGGGAGTTCTGATCTGGCTCTTCGTTTGGCTCGCGGCGTTAGTTCCTCTGCTCACGGCGGACGCCCGCGTGGGAATTGTTCGGTGGATGCGCGTGCCTTTGGGCATCGCGATGTTTAGCGGGCTTCTGGGCTTCGTGACTCCGAGGCTGGTCGACCGTTTCTCCGAGGGCGACCCCGACCGAGCCGGAATCGGGTACGCAGTGAATGTCGCTGGCTGTATCCTCGGTCCGCTGGTGGCAGGTTTTGTATTGTTGCCGTATCTCGACGAGCGATACGCGCTGATAGCGCTCGCTCTTCCCTGGCTGCTGATCGCGTTCTTTTCCGCCTTATTCCAGGCCGGGCCGGCAAAACGCTTCACGGCTCAGCGAACCATGGCGTATACCGTGGTTCTACTGGCGTCCATGGGTTTGATTTTCAAGACGCAGAGCTACTTGCAGCAGGTTCCGGGAGCGCAGATACGCCGTGACAGCACGGCCACCGTCATCGCGGCTGGCCAAGGAATGGCGAAGGGGCTTTATGTTAACGGCGTAAGCATGACCTTCCTTACGCCCATGACCAAACTGATGTCCGCCTTGCCGCTGGCGTTCCTCGACCGTCCTCCACAGAATGCCTTGGTCATTTGCTTCGGCATGGGCACGACTCATCGTTCCATGTTGTCCTGGGGAATCGATTCCACGGCGGTGGACCTTGTCCCCAGCGTTCCCGCGCTTTTCTGGTACTACCATGCGGACGGCGCGCAGCTGCTGAAATCGCCGCATTCCCACGTGGTAGTGGACGACGGCCGGCGTTTCCTTGAGCGCACTGCCGGGACCTACGACGTGATCGTGATCGACCCACCTCCGCCAATCGGGGCAGCCGGGTCGAGTCTGCTGTACTCGCGCGAGTTTTATTCCGCGGCCAAGAAGCGCTTGCGGTCGGACGGTATCCTGCAGCAATGGTATCCCGGCGGAGATTTAGAGACTATGGCCTCCATTGCGCGCGCCTTGAGGGAGTCGTTCCCTTACGTTCGCGCGTTCGTTGCGTTCGATAGCCGGGGAATCCATTACCTTGCCAGCCTCCAGCCGATTCCGAACCGATCAGCGGCTGAGCTGGCAGGACGCATGCCGCCAAGAGCCGCGGCCGACCTGGTAGAGTGGGGGCCGCTTCCAACCGCCGAAGAGCAGTTTGCGGCCATTTTGCACAGAGAAGTCTCGGTCAACCGGGTGGTCGCCGCAGATATAAATGCACCTGCCATGCAAGACGACCGGCCAGTCAACGAATACAACTTGCTGCGTACCACGGGCGATCGGCTTCACTGGAAGTGGCTGCAAACCGGCCCGGAGGTTGTAGCTTTTTGGCTTCGCCGCTTTTTCGAAGAACCGAAACACTCCTAACTCAACGAGGAGGAGGCTTTCGGCCGAACCCGGACCACCAAATCAAAAAAAAGGCGCCGGAGTTACCGGCGCCACAGGCTCGCGAGATGCGGTCAAGCGAGTTTTTGAAATCGAACGAAACTATTTGCTTTCCGCGATGGGGCTTGCGCTCAAATCGCGGCGACCATTGACGGCGGTGCGCGCTGCGCGGGCGGCGGGCATATTGGCGGCGGCGGCTCCGTAGCGTTCCAGAAGGATAGGAGCCATGGTATTTTCCGCTTCCTTGACAAAGATCATCTGCCGCTCCGAAGCCATGTCAACGCGGACGAAATCGCCTAGCTTGACCTGCCCGGTAGCAACCAAGTTGGCCAGCGGGAACACCAGATGGCGCTCGATTGCGCGTTTCAGGTGGCGCGCTCCGTAACGAGGATCGGTGCCTTCCTGCAACAGGTACTGCTTCACTCCCGGCGTGCAGTGGAAGACGAATTGGTTGGCGCCAGCGGCCATCAGAACCCGCTGCTGCACCATGCCGAGTTCGATCTCAAGAATCTGTGCAAGATGCTCATCGCGCAGTGTCTTGAAAACCACGGTCTTGTCGATGCGGTTCATGAACTCAGGCGTGAACTTGCGTCGAGCGGCTTCGACGGCCGTGCGCTGAATCTTGTCGTCGAAATTGTTGTCGACTTCCACCGCCTTGGGGGCGAATCCGAAGCCTCCATCCACCAGATTGGTCATCTCGCTGGCGCCCAGGTTCGAGGTCAGGATGATGATGCATTGCGAAAGATCCACGCGGCGGTTGTCGCCGAGCGTGAGCGTGGCCTTGTCGAGGATTCCCAGCAACAGTTGCCAGAGTGAGTCGCTGGCCTTCTCGATTTCGTCGAACAGGAGAATCGAAAGCTTGAGCTTTTCCGTGAACCACTGGTTCAAGGCTTCCTGGGTGAGGAGCGGGTGAGTCTCGCGATGGCCTAAATATCCCGGAGGCGAACCGATCAGCTTCGCGATCTCATGCGAGTGCTGAAACTCGGCGCAATCGATCTTGATGCAGGCCCGCGAATCGCCGAACAGGGCCTCGGCCATGGCTTCGACCACCCGAGTCTTGCCGGAACCGGTTGGTCCCAGGAAAAGCAAGTTGCCTACCGGACGCCCCGGCGCGTTCAGGCCGGCCAGAAACATCTGATAAATCTGGGCGACCTTTTCGACGGCCTGGTCCTGGCCGACGATCTTGCGGCGTAGGGCGGCTTCAAACTCTCCAGCATCGTTGCTGCGGCGGTTCGGATCGAGGACGGTGGCCAGATTCGTTCTCATAAGGTGTCAGTCCGGCTTGCACCGGGCGTTTTATTCCTTTTCCAGGCCGTTTTCCCAGCCTTGTGCCTGCGTTTCCAAGGATTCCTCGGCCTTGCTTGCGACCCTCCAGTTCCTAGGATGACAAAATTTGTCATTTGGAAACCAGCCGCTTACCGGGCCGAATAGCGCGTCCTCGGTGCCTTACAAATAAGCAAGCCGCTGGCCATGGTCGTGCCTGCCGATACAGAAAAGAAAGCTTTGCATCCGCAGGAGTTACCTGCCGGGCCACGAGATTAGAACAGAGACCGGGAGAAAGTTAAAGAGGAGCAGTAGAAATACTTTGCGCATGGAGGAAGGGACTGTCCCGGTGACAGTGCCGGTTTGATTTCCCAGCACCCGAGACTCGGCAACCAACAGTGAGGTTACCCCTTCTGGTACTGCAACAGGTTTCAACATGAGCGCGCAGCAGCCCAACGGGAGGAGATGACCGCACGTAACTAGCGGGCCCGTTACCTGCCTACTAGCATCCGGATCAGGGCGTTCTCGGAGGCTATATTGCGTCGCTCATCGATCCTCACTATCTCTGCGGTCTCCTGCGTATTGTTCGGCGTGGCCGCCATACGGTTGAACTCGCGCTTCTCTTCCGCTCAAGCAGCAGCCCAAACGGCGCAGCCCGTGCCAGTTTTGGCCGCCGGAGCGCCGCAAAGTGCACAGGCGCAAATCAAGCCGGTCAGCGCGACCGTTCCGACGACCGTAGATGCTGCGGATGCACGCTCGGCGCAACTTCTACGCCAACCTGGAATTGAGATCTACACCGCGAAGCGCGGGGAAACTATCCCAGCCGTCGCTCATCGCTACTTGAAGGAGACTTCTTACCTCACCTCCTCTGAACTGGCTGAGGCGATCCGCGGGGTGAATGGCAAGCTTACCGGCAACGTATTAAAGGCCGGACAGCAGATCACCATCCCTGGAATCCTGCCCGCGTCCGTCGTCGAAAAAACTGTTCCCGTCGACAAGGATTTTGAGGTCCGCGCCATCTACCTCACCGGCGTCATGGCCGCCAGCGATCACGGACTCCGCATCATCCGGCACTGGCGGGAAGTGGGCGGCAACGCCGTCGTCTTCGATATCAAGGATTCCGACGGCGGCGTCAACATTCCCTTCGAGCACCCGCTGCTCGGTAAGCGCCAGGTCTAGATTCACGACCTGCCAAAGTTCGTACGCTTTCTGCACTCGGAAAACATGCACGCCATCGCCCGCATCGCCATCTTTCGCGACGAGCGCATGGTGGTTGAGCATCCCGAACTTGCGGTGAGATCGAAAAAAACCGGCCAGCCGTGGCGCGAAAACGGCAAGCTGGTCTGGACCGATCCCTCGAATCCGAAGGTGCAGGAATATGACATCGCCCTGGCCAAATTCGTAGCCGAATCCGGCGCCGACGAGATTCAGTTCGACTACGTGCGCTTCCCCGCCGAGGGCGATCAGAAAGACGCCAGCTTCGTTTATCAGACCGAACACTCAGATGCCAA